>Ga0126332_10000364_pt1 | contig 16861 bp, 11 predicted proteins | sample InaspJWI42metaG_FD_94482 | JGI IMG/M metagenome (GOLD analysis project Ga0126332, IMG submission 94482) | Marine gutless worms symbiont microbial communities from Oahu, Hawaii - Inanidrilus sp. 2 OAHU.JWI-42 metaG | ecosystem: Host-associated > Annelida > Digestive system > Unclassified...
AATGCCGAAGAAAAATATCCCGGAACAGATTTGCGACTGGTCTACGAACTCGGGGGATATACATCCCCCAATTAAGCCAAAGGTGTCAGTTATTCTTCCCAGAGGTAAGGTGTCCTGAATTTTAATCGCATTGATCGCCTCAGAATCCAGGGCATGCCGGTTAGGGTTCACACCGACGCTGTAATTGCGAGTCGGATGGATGCCGATTTCATTGGTCACATCGATCAATATGGGAGTGCCGACATTTTTGGCCCAGAGATTTTCATCAGTTAACAGATTGGATTCTTTATGCTGGGTAACTTTTTCCCAAAACACGCCCAGATCTTCCACCTGGACTCCGCCGGTGCCACGGCAGGCAATGGCTTTGAGGTTTTTGGCGCCAAACAACGCTCCGGCACCGCCGCGTCCCATCTGACGATATGCATCGGATCCGATACAGGCATACGTCACAAGATTTTCGCCGGCCGGCCCGATGCAAAGACTTTTGACACCATGGCCCATTTGTCCAGCCAGCCATTTTTCGGTTTCGAAGATCCCTTTTCCCCAGCTGGGTTTCGCGTCTTCAAGACTTACCTTGTCGTCCTCGATCCGCAGATATACCGGATGATCGGCCTTGCCAGTAATAACGATACCGTCATAGCCGGCAAATTTAAGCTCCGGCCCGAAGGCGCCGCCCACATTGGTCTCAAAAATGGTTCCGGTATGGGGCGACTTGGAAACCAGGCTGGTGCGTGATGCCGTGGGTGCGAGGGTGCCGCAAAAGGGACCAGTCATGATTACCAGAGCGTTATCGGCAGATAATGGGTCAGTTTTGGGGTCCACATTTTCGTAAAAATATTTGACCGCCAAACCCCATCCGCCAATATAGTCCTGCAGCCAGTCTTTGTTTATGGATTTGTGCCGGATATCCTGGGTAGTCAAATCGACATGCAGGACCTGTCCAGAATAAAGGTTTATCGGTTCAGCCCGTTTGGGCATTTCGATGGTTTTGAAGACATCTTCGAGCCGGTTGAGGACTTCATCTATGATATTCTGAGGAACATTAAGAGCGGGCTCGATCCGGATGGTCTTGGCGTTGGTCAACGTACCAGCTGCCAGCACACCGCGGGAAAAAAGACCGGATGCGACTTTATAGCCGATGCCATCGGTGGGAAACTCCATGCCGATTAACAACCCCAGGCCGCGAACATTGGCCAGGACGCCGGGATAGCGTTCTTGAAGTTGTCTCAACTGGTTTAGTATATACTCACCTTTTGTTTTGGCCTGTCCGGCCAGATCCTCTTCTAGCAAAACGGAGATGGCCGCCAAGGCTGCAGAACAAGCCAAGGGATTGCCGCCGGTAGTCGTGGTGTGCATAAACGGATTGGGCTCCATGCACTCCCAAATTTTAGCAGTCGAAAAAAAGGCCGACATAGGCACCACGCCGCCGCCCAGGGCCTTGCCCAGGCAGAGAATATCGGGCGCCACCTGCCAGTGATCGACACCAAATATCTCGCCGGTGCGGCCCATTCCGGTTTGAACCTCATCAGCAATTAAGAGCACACCGTAATGGTCGCAGATCTCCCGCAGCCTCGGCCAATACTCATCAGGCGGCACCACTGCTCCGGCCTCACCTTGCACAGGTTCGGCCACCACGGCGGCGATATCATCCCCCACCGCTTTGGCTGCTGCCAAAGTCTGCTCGACAGCATCGGCATCACCAAACAGGACATGGCGTACACCGTCTAAAAGTGGCAGCAGCGGCTCGCGAAAATTTTTCTTACCCATCAAAGACAATGAACCTAACGTTTTGCCATGAAAAGCCTTGAGCATGGCAATAAATCCCTTGCGCCCGGTGTAAAGTTTGGCCAGCTTCATAGCGCCTTCCACAGCTTCCGTTCCGGAATTGGCAAAAAATCCAAACTGGATCTTTCCCGGGGATATCAGGGCGATGATCCTTGCAAGCTGGGCGCGCAGGGGGTCGAGCAATTCCTGGCTGTACTGGGGTGAACGATCCAATTGGGCCTTCACTGCTGCGACAATTTTGGGATGCCGGATACCATAGGAGTACAGTCCGTAACCACCGAGAACATCCAAAAACTCTCGATCCAGCGCATCCACCAGTATTGAGCCCTCGCCGGTCCACTCAGTCATGGCAAAATTGGTGGCTTCTGTTACAGATTTGCGGTACTCTAAAAACCCTTTGTTAATGTGGTCGTGAAAGTTACGAACTGTTTTTCGTGCAATTTCCTTGCGCGTCTCAAGCGGCGTTTGATCCGGCGGGGTGAGGATGGTTTCCACCATTTGCTGGGCCTCTTCGAACGCGGTCTTTACATCCCGACCTTTATAATCACTGGTGTAATCGTCCTCAAAATCGATCATGAGAGTATCTCCTTTGGTTCTCGATTAAAATTTTTGGAGAATTTTTCAGTTTCGTGAATTATCCATAATTAGACGAAAACGTTTCATCTTTTAACATGGATATCACAAGGCGTTTGGTATAATCGGCGTAATTTTCAAAGGGTTGTCCACCAGACAAGAAATGGGCATGAAATTCCAAACCTTCCATCAGGGTAACAATCGTATCAGCAGCCATTTTGGTATTATTTACTTTTACGATGCCTTTTTGACAATAAAACTCTAATTCATGCACCAGATAATCCCTAAAACGCTTTAACATCTTTTCGTATGCTTTTCGTATTTTCGCATTTCTGAAGCTAAGATAGTAAAAACCGAAATGCAGGCCGGGATCGATCGTCCGGGACCATTCAAATGAAAATATTGTGTCGATCATAAATCTAAATCGCTGTTCCAAATCCTGAATGTGGTCGAACTTTAGGAACTCCGGTGCTTCGTATTTTTCGATGAGTAAATCCACCAGTTCGATGGTCAAGTTTTCTTTGGTTTTAAAGTAATGGATAATCAGGCTTGGGTGGATATTCATGTGCTTGGCAATTTTGTTGATGGATGTCCCTTCAAACCCCTCCTTGATCAATACTTGATAAAAATTTTCAAGGATTTCAGGCTTGCGTATTTCGGCCTTTTGATAACTTTTCATAATTTTTATTTTTTTAATGAGTTTCTCCGGAAAAAAACTTGTTGAGAAGCGCTGCAAGAGTCTATTTGTCGATGCTGCTACAGCTGTTATAACAAGGATAGTACGCGAAATTGAAATTAATTGAATATTCATTTAATTTATCTTGAATCCAAAGTCAATAACAATTATGATTGAACCAGATATGGTTCATTAATTTATAATTTTTAGGACAGTGTTAAGAGTTATTGGGTATTAAAAGAAGCATACTGCTTTCTAATAACAGGAAACCCGCAACAATTAACTATCGGTCGGCTGACCGATCAATGGAGGTACAATGGGACAATTATCAAACGAGCAATTACTTAAACTAAGGTCCGATTATATTTCCGGCGGTGTCGGCACCGTAACAACTCAATTTGTAGAGTCCGCTCAAGGAGCTATTCTGTGCGATGTCGAAGGAAAGGAATACATTGACTTTGCCGGCGGTATTGCCGTGATGAACGTCGGTCACAGCCATCCGAAAGTGGTTTCCGCTATCAAGGAGCAGGCGGAAAAGTTAACACACACCTGTTTTATGGTAAATCCTTATGAATCGGCGGTAAGGTTGGCGGAAAAACTCTGCCAAATCACACCGGGGGATTTCCCCAAAAAGGCAGTGTTATTAAACAGTGGGGCCGAGGCGGTGGAAAATGCCGTGAAAATTGCACGTTACTATTCCAAGCGACCGGCCATTCTCGTTTTCGACAACGCCTATCACGGTCGCACCTTGCTCACCATGACAATGACCAGCAAAGTTAAGCCCTATAAATGGAAATTCGGTCCTTTTGCACCGGAAGTTTACCGTATGCCGTTTGGTGACGTAGTTGGTCCCGATAAACTCAAAGATGTTTTCATCAAACAGATTGATCCGGAGTCTCTGGCGGCCGTTGTGGTCGAGCCGGTTCAGGGTGAAGGCGGTTTCATCGCTCCACCACCAGGGTACTTTCAGGAACTTATGAAAATCTGCCACGACAACGGCATCCTGTTTGTGGCAGATGAAATCCAGAGCGGCATGGGACGAACGGGTAAAATGTTTGCTATCGAACACTGGGAAGTTGAGCCGGACTTGGTGGTAATGGCTAAGAGCCTGGCAGCCGGTATGCCTCTGGCGGCGGTTGTCGGAAAACAGGAAATTATGGATTCCGTGCACGCCTGGGGACTGGGCGGAACCTACGGCGGCAATCCGGTGGCCTGCGCAGCAGCCCTGGCGGTGCTGGCTGTCTTCGAAGATGAAAACATGCTGGCCAAGTCCATCGCCCTGGGAGAAAAACTAAAAATCCGCTTTAAAAAGTGGCAGAAGGATTTCAGCCTTATCGGTGAAATCAGAGGCCTGGGTGCCATGCTGGGACTGGAATTCGTCAAAGGTGTAAGAAGAGAACCGGCCACAGATGAAGCTAAACAGCTGGCCACCTATTGTCTTGATAACGGGTTGCTGATTCTGGTTTGCGGAAGCTATGGCAACATTGTACGTGTTCTGGCCCCGTTTGTGATCACCGATGAGCAACTGGAAAAAGGCCTCGCAATTTTAGAAGCCGGTTTAGAAGAGATTTCAAAATAGGCAGAAAAAAAGGAGTTCATTTAAATTTATCATTAAAAAGGATTTTCGACCATGACTAGCAGCAAACAGGCCATAATACAGAAGTTGAGAGATCGGACACCGAAATCGGGTGAATTCTGGGAGCAGTCCAAAGGCCTGGTTCCCGGCGGATTGATTAGCGGGGCACGTAAAATGGAACCTTATCCGGTGTATGTCGAGCGCGGCAAAGGCGCTTACAACTGGGATATCGACGGCAACCGCTATATTGATTGTGCCATGTCGTTCGGTGTGCACGTGCTGGGACATGGGCCGGAGGCGGTCCTGAGAGCCCTGCACGAACAGTGCGAACGGGGGATGAGCTACGGCATGCCCCATACCCGGGAGGTCGAATTCACCCGGCGGTTAATCGAGTGTGTGCCCTGCGCCGAAATTGCCATGGTCTGCAACTCGGGGACCGAGTCCACTATGCTGGCGTGGCGCCTCATGCGGGCTGCCACCAACAAGCCCATGATTGCCAAATTTGAAGGCTGCTACCACGGATGGCATGACTACGCCCAGTGGAGCGTATTTGCAGACCCGAAAACCATGGGACCGGAGGACCGTCCCCATATGTCTCCCGGATCCGCCGGTATCCCTGACGGCGCCAAAAACACTGTATTGGTATTGCCTTTTAACGAGAATGCTTTCCAATTGATCGAGGAGAACGCCCATGAGTTGGCCGGCGTGGCCATCGAGCCGGTTCTGGGTGGCGGGATGCTGACCGTCGACAGGGCCTTTCTGGAAAAACTGCGCGATGTCACGCGCAAAGCCGGTGTGTTGCTGCATTTCGATGAGGTGATCACCGGATTTCGACTGGCCCTGGGCGGATGTCAGGAACTGACCGGTGTGCTACCGGACTTGGCCACCTACGGCAAGATTATCGGCGGTGGATTGCCCATTGGCGCGATAGCATGTTCCAAAGACATGGTGGCGATCGCTCAGAATACCGATGACGGATTCTCTGCAGCGGGGACTTTCAGCGGCAACCCTCTAACTCTGACCACTGGCGCAGCCATGCTGAAGTACCTCCAGGAAAACAGCGGCATTTATCCCGACATGATGGCTAAAGGTGAATATCTGCGCAACGGTTTCAATGAATGGTGCGCGTCCAAGGGCTACCCCTTCTGTATGACCGGCATCGGTTCGATGTTCCAGATTCATGCCAAAGCAGATCTTCCGGTCTTACCGCGGGATCTGCTGGGTCAGGACGAGGATGCGCTGGCTGAGCTGCAACTCCATTTCCGGTTAAACAACATAATACTGCCATGGATGCATCTGGCTTTTTTCTCTGCCGCTCACACCCAGCAAGATATTGAAGAGATGCTTCGGGCGTTCAAGGCTTCGGTGGCAGCCGTGATGGAGGCCTAGACAAAGGCGCTGAAGACAACATGCAGCGGCGTTTTCTTATTGACAAACAACCACCCATTCGCCATACATTTCCTACCATAAAGCAACTTTTTATCCCTTATCCTTTTCAAATAGTAGTTATTTTTGTGATGTTTGCCGAAAATGAGTATGTCTTCTAATGATGAGTTATCGATATGAACTTCCCCGCGGCAAGCCACGGGGTGTCCATGAATGATACATTCTATTCTATCGCAGCAAGCTGCGGGGATTAAACCCGGCAGATTTCGCAATCTCCACCGCACATTCATTGTAATCTGTGTAATCTGCGAAATCTGTGGATTAAAATAATCTTTTCATTCAAAATTCTAAACTGTCAGGAGAAGATCTATGAGCGAGCCCACAAAAAGAATTCTGGACTTTTTCCAACAGATCAATGCCATACCCCGCTGTTCTAAAAAGGAAAAAGAAATCGGCCTCTGGCTGGAACGATGGGGAGCAACCAATGGTTTTGCGGTAAAAAAAGATCCGACCGGCAACCTCCTGATATGCGTTCCGGCATCCGCCGGTTTTGAAAAAGCCCCAGTCATTGTGATCCAGGGCCATATGGATATGGTCTGTGAAAAATTACCCGACTCAGCCCATGATTTTGACAAGGATCCCATCCGTCATATTACTGATGGCGACTGGCTGCGAGCGGACAATACCACCCTGGGTGCAGACAACGGCATTGCCCTGGCTCTCGGCATGGCATTGGTAACCGATCCGGCTGTGGTCCATCCGCCGCTGGAACTTCTGTTTACGGTGAATGAGGAAACCGGACTCAATGGCGCCAAAAAAATTGATCCCGGCCTGCTCCAAGGCCGAGTGTTTTTTAACATCGACTCGGAAACCGAAGGTGAGTTCACCGTAGGCTGTGCCGGCGGTCGGCATACCCTGGTGACACTGGCACTGAATTTTTCAAAGAATTTGGAAGCCGTAACAATCTTCAAGCTGTCCGTCCAGGGTCTTAAAGGCGGTCATTCAGGTATCGACATCCATAAGCAGCGCGCCAATGCCAACCTCATTCTGGCGCGCGCGCTGCATCGCGTGGCTGCATCCTGCGACCTTCGGCTGGTAACGATCAAGGGCGGCACGGCTCACAACGCAATTCCCAGAGACGCTTTCGCTGTGTTTGCTTGTAAGTCGAATGCTGAAACGGATTTAGATAATATTATTTCCGAATTTGAACAGACCGTTAAAGCAGAATATGGAGCCAATGAACCGGCACTCGCCATAGCCCTGACTGTGGTGGAATCCGAGCCGCAAGCAAAAATGGCCCTGAACGCCGAACTGACAGCTGCGGTGATCAACCTTCTGCTGACCATCCCCCACGGGGTTTTAGGGATGTCGGCGAAGTTCGAGGATCTCGTAGAGACATCCAACAATCTGGCTAAAGTGGAGATGTCGGACACCCACCTTAAAATTTTGACCAGCCAGCGCAGTTCGGTCTTATCGCGGCTGGATGAAGCGACCAACCGCATCCGGGCGGTTGCTGCGCTGGCCGGCGCCGAGGCTCAATCCGACAGTGAATATCCACCCTGGACACCGGACATGAACTCGGCACTTCTCAAACGCTGCAACGTGATCTATGAACAGTCATTCGGCCGCAAAGCCAAGATTATGGCACTCCACGCCGGCCTGGAGTGTGCCGTTATCGGTGCAAAATTTGCCGACATGGATATGATTTCATTCGGCCCCGACATCGAAAATCCCCATTCGCCGGCCGAGCGGCTTTTCATCCCGTCCCTCGGCCGGGTATGGGATTTTATGGTGGCACTGTTGAAGTCATACGGAAACAGTTAACTGAGGGATCGCGGGTGTACCCCCATAAGCGCTAAATTATTTTTTCCACCCGTGGGCTGCAGAGGGTTTTAATAAAAAAAAGAACACCCGCCTGCCATGCATAGTGCGTTGGCTTGGTGTAAATATGGATATATAAATCAAATGATTAAATTTGCCTCATACCGGTTTCAAGGCATTGCGGGCAGGTCGAACATCGAACGTCCAACATCGAATTTTGAATGGGAAAAGATGAAGAAACAGGTATAACGCCATGAAAATTAAAGTGATCATTCCGGTTAGCACAGACAAATGGAATGACAGTGTTAAAGCTGATTATGCGAAATGTAAGCAGTCTGACACTGCTATCGAGATAGTTCACTTTCTTCAAGGGCCGGAGGCCATTCAATCCGAATACGACGAAGCCAAAGCCGCTGCACACGTCCTTGAGGAAGTTTCCAAAACCTGGCCGAAACACTATGACGCAATCATCATCTACTGTTTTTCAGATCCGGGTCTATCCGGAGCCAGAGAGATATCGACAATCCCGGTTTTGGGAATTGGTGAATCCTCGCAGCTTTTCACAATGGGATTGGCAGACTGCTGTGGTATTATTACCACCCTGGAACAATCCGTGCCCCGGATTCGAAGAAAAATATGGGTTCGTGGATTTTCCAGACGATTTCAGTCGATCCATCCCCTTAAAATTCCGGTACTTGAATATGATCAAAAAGAAAAAGTCGCCCGGAGAGCTCTGGAAGTCGCCCGCTATATGGTAGAGCAGGAAGGTATTGAAGCCCTGATACTGGGTTGCGGCTCTTTATTGGGAGTTAAAGAACAGATCCAAGCTGCATTCGGCATCCCGGTTGTAGAACCGGGAGTGGTTACATTAAAACATGCCGAAATGCTGATCGGTTTAGGGCTATCCCAAAGTAAAAAATCTTACATGACACCATTGCCGATAAAAGAGAATTAGAAAGGAGGGTAAATGGAAGTAGAAATTGGAACAGAAATAAGAGATGAGTACTTAAGTTGGGAAGTTGCCGCCGGTGCCCGCAAATTGATTGAAGATATCATGCTCACCAAGCCGGGAGAGAGCGTGGTCATCACTGCCGACACTTCCAGCGACATGCGGATCGTGCAGGCGACGGCCAAAGCTGCTTATGCCGCCGGTGCCGTACCTTCATCGGTAATGCATCCCACCCAGTTGGAAGGCTACCAGGAACCCCCGCCGCCGGTGGCAGGCGCCATCCAAAACGCAGATGTCTGGATTGAATATGCAGTGGGTATGGTTTTTTTATCCGAAGCCTGGAAGAAAGCAATCGACAACGGCGTCCGGTATATTTGCCTGACGGGCATGGATGTGACTATGCTGGTAAATTGCATCCAGCGGGTTCGCTACGACAGACTGCTGGAACTTGGAAATCTTCTGCGCGATACGGTTCAGGCGGCGGAAAAAGTGGAGATCTACAGCCCGGGTGGAACCGAATTGGTAGCCTATAACCAGGGCAGACCAGCGCGTCAATCCGGCAAGCTGGCTGATACCAAAGGCGAGGCCATTATGCTTGGGGGCCAGGTCTCCTGGTGCCCTATGGAAGAAACCATCAACGGCAAATTGGTTTTTGACGGCGCTCTGTATCCCCCGACCGAACTGGGCAAACTCAATGGTGCCGTGGAGCTGACACTAAATGAGGGGGTCGTGACCGAAGTCAATGGCGCCGTCGAGGCCAAAATTTTCGAGCGCTGGCTGGCCGGTTTCAACGACCCGAATATGTACCGGCTTGCCCATTATTCACTTGGATTCAATCCCGGCGTAACCAAACCCACGGGTAGAATCGTCGAAGACGAACGCATCTTCGGCTGCATCGAAATGGGAATCGGGAGCCAGGGCCCCCAGATCAGAGGCAAGACCTGGAAAGCGGCAGGACATACGGATGGTATTGTCCTAAATCCTACGATTATACTGGACGGTGTTGAAATGGAAAATGAGGGGGTTTACCGGATGGACAGCATCGTCCAAAAATGCCGAGACCTCGGCGCTCCCGGCTATTAACGCGCGTGTTTGCGTGAAAGTGAACCGAGGGGAGGGTTTAAACAAAAAGGAGTATAGCTATGAAACAGAAAAGACATCTCAGTGTATTGGTGTGTGCGGTTTTAATGGCTTTTGTTCTGGGTTTGGGGAGTGCTTCCGCCAAATCCGCCGATACCTTGTGGGTGGCATTTACGACGGATGCCCGAACCCTTGACCCGGCTACCGTGACCCGCGATTACACCGGGTATGCGTCGATCGGTGCCATTTACGACTTTTTAGTTCAATATGCCCGGGTCCCGAATGCGGATGGAACCATCAGTGTCGACACCACCAAAGTGGTACCGGCGCTGGCTGAACGCTGGGAACATAATGCCGACATGTCCGAATGGATCTTCCATCTCAGAAAAGATGCCAAGTTCCACAGTGGTCGACCGGTCAATGCCCAGGCGATCAAGTACACCTTTGCCCGTTATCGCACGGTGAAATCAGCCGCGAATACGGTTCTATGGCTGGCAAAGGTTACCGACAAAGGAATGGAAGTCATCGATGATTATACCATTAAATTTAAACTGGAAGGCCCCAACCCACTTTTACTCGACTACCTTCAAATGTTAAGTTTAGGCATTCAGGACCCGGAGGCCATCGAAGCCCACGGCGGTGTGACGGCCGGCAAACCCAATGCGTGGGTTGCCAAAAACGATGTGGGCTCCGGCCCCTTTAAGCTGACCTCCTGGAAACCCGGTGTGGAACTGGTGTTTGAACGCAACGAAGATTACTGGGGCCCTAAGCCCAAGCTCAAAAAAGTCATCTATAAAATCATCCCTGAGGAGTCCACCCGGGCCATGCTGTTGGATAGAGAGAATATTGATATCATGTGGTGGATCGCTTCCAAGGACTATGCCATGCTCAATGGCAAAAAACATCTCAAGGTCATCGGCCGCCCCACCACCAAGGTAAATTACATCGACATGAACCGTAATGTGCCGCCGTTTGACAATCCGCAAGTCAGACAGGCCCTGGCCTATTCCTTTCCCTATGGATCCGTAATCAAGGATGTGCTCTACGGACGGGCGGTGCAAATGACCAGTCCGGCATCCAAGGGCAGCCCCGGTCACACCGGAGCATACTTCCACTATAAACAGGACTTGGAAAAGGCCAAACGGCTGTTAAAAGAAGCCGGACACCAGGACGGACTGACATTTACTTTTTTGCTGGGGGAAGGCCGAATCGCCAACAACAAAGAAGTGGCAGTGACCTGGCAGGCCGAGTTGAAAAAAATAGGTGTCAACATGGATATTCAAGTCCTGCCCCAGGCTGCCTTTCTGGAAAAACTCAAATCCAAACAGGTCCCCATCTTTATGGTAGCCTGGACCTCCTTTGTAACGGACCCCTGGTATCAGTTCATGTTCCTGCTGGGCTCAAAGAGTTTCTGCAATTATGCCGCCATCAACGACTCGCAGTTGGATGCCTGGATTAAGGAAGCCACGCCCATGGTGGGCAAGGAGGACCGGTATGCCCTTGCACAAAAGGTTCAAAAATATGTAGGCCAAGAGGACCTATGGATTTACATGTTCCAGCCGATTTCAGATACTGCCATGAACAAAAATGTTCAGGGTTTTTGCCTGAATCCCGACGACCAATTCCACATCAAAACGGTCTATAAAAAATAAGGTTGATCTCAGCTCGAAAAAGATCAACAGCCTGTTTTGATGCACGTTCGAAATTCACAGGCCGGAGTAATGGCGTATTGGAAACAATGAGCAGTTGTGATAGCACGTCCAAAGTTAAAATTATCCAGTACTCCATCACTCCGGTTATTCCATTACTTCACCTTCATTTTTTTAAATCGAATTTCAAAAATTCGTTCCGTTTGAGGAAAATTAAAGATTCAGGATTCAAATTACAAACTAGAATTTTTGCTCTTATATGAAAGAAAGAGCGAAGCGATACCGTGATCCGGTATCTGGTATCCTGCATCTGGCATCAAGCATCTAATCAATAGAATCTTAGCTGATAGACCAACCATGAATAACGGAACATTATTTTGACAACCACTATAATCGACCGATACGATAATCCATGGATCTTTGGCGCTATATACTCAGACGTATTCTATATGCAATCCCCACGGTTTTTGGCGCCCTGATCATCATGTTCATCGTCACCCGGATATTGCCGGGAGACCCCGTTATGATGATTCTGGGCCCGGCCCATTCCTCCCCGGAAAACATCGAAACCATGCGGGCGTTGATGGGGCTGGATCACTCCGTACCTGTTCAATTCCTGATCTACCTGAAACAGCTCCTCAGTGGAGATCTCGGATTTTCTTATCATACCGGCAACACGGTCAGCCATGAACTGCTGACAAGATTTCCAGCCACTTTCGAGCTGACCACTTTCGCATTTATTTTGATGGTCGCCATCAGCCTGCCGCTGGGATTGGTTTCCGGCTATTTCCGTAATAAGACCCCGGACCATCTCATCAGCGTGTTTACGGTCATGGGCGTGTCGATGCCCACATTCTGGCTGGGTCTGCTTCTGATCTATTTCTTTTTTTATAAACTGGGAATTGCGCCGCCGCCCATGGGTCGTCTGTCGCCGGCATTCAGTTTTCCTCCCGAGATTACCGGTCTTTTGCTGGTCGACGCTTTAATGGCCGGCGATTTCGAAGCCTTTTTCGGCGCACTGCAACAGCTTATTCTACCCGGGATTACACTGGCATTTTTTAATCTGGCGATCATTGTGCGCACGTTGAAGGCCGATATGATCGAAACTCTGGAAGAAGATTATATCCGAACCGCCAAGGCCATGGGATTCGGCATTCAGCGGGTATTGATCCGGCATGCCTTTAGAAATGCACTGCTGCCTACCGTCACCATGATCGGGGCCATTTACGGGGCTCTGCTGGGTGGTGCCGTGTTGACCGAAGTGGTCTTTTCATGGCCGGGCCTGGGGTTGTATGCTGTGGAATCCATTCAGTACCTGGATTACGCCGGACTACAGGGATTTATTATCTTTTATGTCATCATTTTCGCGATGGTGAACCTAATCGTGGACATATCCTATCGCTGGATCGACCCGAGAGTTAGTCTGGACTGAAAACATAAGAACTGGAATGTTGGAATGCTGGAATAGTGGAATAGTGGGTTCTGGAGCAATGGTATGATGGGTCTAAAGAAAAAAGAATCAAAATTTTTTGTAGAATAGATCTTTTTCCGCTTTTCATACCCAGTATTCCAACATTCCACTATTCCATCATTCCATGTGGCTTACCAACGCGGGCGGACACAAAAAACACTATATTTCTAACAAGTTATAGGAATTCCGAGTCGTTCAAGTAATCATGGCCACCATTGATACAAATTCTTGGCGTTACAAATTCAAGCTATTCATCAAAAATAAGCTGGCTCTGGTCGGACTGCTCATTCTCGTGTTCATTTTCGTTCTTGTTTTTTTGGGCCCGGCTTTATCCGGATACGATCCGTTTAACGTTGACTTTTCCGTCAAGCTACAGGCGCCGTCCGCGGATCACTTTTTAGGTACCGACAACTACGGCCGGGATGTCATGAGCCGCATCTTTACCGGCGCCCGCTACACCCTGCTGGCGGCAGTCATTTCCGTGGTCATCGGTTTAATTTTAGGCGCTCCGTTGGGCGTTATATCCGGTTATTTTGGACGCAAGGTGGACCTGATCATCATGCGCATTGTGGACATTCTGCTGGCCTTTCCGCCATTAATTCTTGCCATGGCGATCGTATCCGGTTTAGGGCCGTCATTGCTCAACGCCGCCGTTGCCATCGGTATTTCCTATATTCCCATTTTCGCCAGAATGGCTCGCAGCCGCGCGATCAGCATAAAAAACATGGATTATGTTCAATCCGCAATTGCTTTGGGGTCATCTCGAATGCGGATTATTTTAACGGATGTTCTCCCCAATTCGATGACCCCTTTGATTGTCCAGGCAACCATTTACACCGGATACGGGATCCTTTGGGTAGCGAGCCTGAGCTTTATCGGGCTCGGTGCCAAGCTTCCCATTCCGGAGTGGGGTCTCATGATCGCCGAAGGCCGTCAATACATCATCAGCGGTGAGTGGTGGATGACGGTTTTCCCCGGTTTGTTCATCATGCTGGGAGTTACCGGATTCACACTGATCGGAGACGGCATTCGAGAGGTCATTAATCCCAAACTTAGGCTAAAGTAAAGAATCCGGGCCCAGAGGATCCGGCTTTGATTTCACCCTAGAGGGGTGGAGTTTACCTTTAGACGTCGAATGGAATGATGGAATGGTGGAATAATGGAATAATGGGTATAAAAACGGAAATTATCTTGATTTTAACCTCTAATCTAGAAAATTGATCTAAAAAAGATCTCATCCTTATGAACCCAATATTCCAACATTCCAGTATTCCATCAACCCCAAGACATTTGTCTACGGCATAGCCAGTTGACTCTGACCTGGCCCAGAGGAAAAGGATTTCTATAATTGATTAAATGTATCGGAATTTCTACATCATATTGGAATTATAGTTCTTTTGGTGGCCGTTTTCTTCTGTAAGCCACATGGAATGATGGAATAGTGGAATGTTGGAATATTGGGTATGAAAAGCGGAAGATGCCATTTATTCACATAATGTTGAACCTACATCTTTTGATGATGCTCGTCAGACATCCATTTTCTGCTTTCATCTCGAAAAGACTTCATTATAACGAGAAAATCAATGCAATTATATGCGCATTGATTCTTCAACTCCTTAAACCCATCATTCCATTATTCCAGAACCCATTATTCCACTATTCCATCATTCCATCATTCCAATTGGGGCGAAGCCCCTAATTTGAGATACGCTATGCAAAACACGCTTCTGGAAATTCATAATCTGCACACCTACTTCAAAACCGACGAGGGCATTGCCAAAGCTGTCAATGGGGTAGACCTGAAAGTACCCAAAGGGGAAACGCTGGGTTTGGTGGGAGAATCCGGTTGCGGTAAAAGCGTAACGGCGCTTTCAATTATGCGCCTGGTGCCGGATCCGCCGGGTAAAATTATGGGCGGTGAAATTATTTTCGAGGGCTGCAACCTACTCCGGCTGTCTGAACCGGAAATGCGTCGTATCCGCGGCAACACGGTTTCCATGATATTCCAGGAACCTATGACCGCTCTGAATCCCGTTTATCGAATCGGGGCCCAGATGGCGGAAGTCATCCAACTGCATCAAAACGTCGGTCCCAAAGAAGCCTTGAACCGGGCTCTGGATATGCTGTCCAAAGTCGGCATTCCCGATCCAAAACAACGGTTGAGGGAATACCCTCATCAGATCAGCGGCGGCATGCGCCAGCGCGTTTTGATTGCCATGGCGCTGTCAAGCCATCCCAAGATGGTTATCGCGGATGAGCCCACGACAGCGTTGGATGTCACCATCCAGGCCCAAATCCTGGACCTGATGAATGCGCTCACTGCCGAGCTTCAAACATCTAACCTGCTGATCACCCACGACCTGGGGGTCGTCTTTGAAATGGCGCAATAGGTGGCCGTCATGTACGCCGGCAAAGTCGTTGAATATGCTTCGGTCGGCGACCTTTTCGGCCTTCCGCTGCACCCTTATACCGTCGGTTTGATGGAGTCGATTCCTCAAATCGATAAACCCGTACCTGCAAATAAAATACTCAAAACCATCCCCGGTATGGTACCGAATCTATTTGAGTTGCCGGACGGCTGCTCCTTTCAGGACCGCTGCAACCGTGTTTTCGATCGCTGCCGCCGGGAGGAACCGATTCTTCTCGATAAAGGCGCCGGTCATCTGGTGAGGTGTTGGCTGCATGAATAACCAAGAGTTACTTACTGTCCAAGGATTAAAGAAATATTTTGCTATCGGGGGTGGATTTTTACGCGGCAAGCCCGTATTTCTGAAAGCCGTGGCCGGCGTTGACATAACCGTAAAACAAGGTGAGACCTTCGGCCTGGTAGGAGAATCCGGCTGTGGTAAAACCACCCTTGGGCGATGCATTCTACGCTTGGAAGATCCCACCGAGGGTCGCATCTTTTTTGAAGATCAGGATATTCTGGCGTATGATCGACATCAGCTTCAGGCGGCGCGAAAAAATATGCAGGTTATTTTCCAGGACCCTTATTCCTCTCTGAATCCACGTAAGAAGGTGAGCAGAATCATCGGCGAAGGTTTTTCGGTCCACAAAACGCTTTCGAAAAAAGAAAGTCGAGAGCGTGTTAATGAATTGGCCAACCTGGTGGGGATTCGACCGGAGCAAATCGACCGCTATCCCCACGAATTCTCCGGCGGCCAACGCCAGCGAATCTGCATTGCCCGGGCGCTGGCACTAAATCCAAAACTCATTGTAGCCGATGAACCGGTTTCAGCACTGGATGTTTCCATTCAGGCCCAGATCTTAAACCTCCTGGTGGAGCTTCAAAATCAATTTTCCCTGACCTATTTATTCATCTCGCATGACCTGAGTGTTGTCAGGCACATTTGCGATCGTGTGGCTGTCATGTATACGGGCCGGATAGTGGAATTGGCCGATACCGTCGACCTGTTTCGCCACCCGCTTCACCCGTATACCCAGGCGCTGCTATCCGCCGTGCCGACAGCAAATTCCATCCGGCAAAATAAACGCATCCGCCTTCAGGGTGAAGTTCCCAGCCAGATTACACCCCCCAGTGGCTGTACCTTCCATCCACGTTGTGCCAAAAGCATGGACGTGTGCACTTTGAAACGACCAGGCTTAATCGAAATCAGGCAAGGTCACTGGGTGGCATGTCATTTATATCGAGCACCGAAACCCATGCAATAAATTATATGAGTTTATCTCATTGATAACGTTTCCTAATCTTCACTGACATATGCTACAGACCGCTATGTGACGTGCTTATTTGTGAGAATTAGTACATATACCAACTCTACAGTCTATAGTTTTATCCCGTCATGCCGCCAAAAGGGCGGCATTTTCGGGGCGTTTTCTGCTCTTTGACATAATTATTCGATAAATCGCGCTATTGTTGAAAAAGCGAAAATTA
>Ga0126332_10000366_pt1 | contig 16813 bp, 13 predicted proteins | sample InaspJWI42metaG_FD_94482 | JGI IMG/M metagenome (GOLD analysis project Ga0126332, IMG submission 94482) | Marine gutless worms symbiont microbial communities from Oahu, Hawaii - Inanidrilus sp. 2 OAHU.JWI-42 metaG | ecosystem: Host-associated > Annelida > Digestive system > Unclassified...
AACGTTATATTGGATAGTTACATATATCATAATTAGGAGCCCTTTACTACTTCAAAGCAGTAAACATAGAAGATAATTGTTAGCCGTAAGCCCTTATTAAGAGGTGCGAAACTTGAGAAAACAGAGAAAAATTTATGATGCATCTTCTCCCTGCGCCTTCACTGTTACAAACGTTGATTTGGCAGCAATTTTCTGCTTTGAGTTTCCTTCATAGAAACCACGTGTTTTTTTTTATCGATAAAGCGCATCAGAACGGTGTAACCGATTCCACTTGCGAGGAACATATAATGGGTACTTATTTGTTCATCAAATCCAAATCCCCTAAAAGATCCGTATGTAAAAACGATTACCCATGTCCTAAGAAACAGATTATATACTGATTTTGTTTCTGTTACTTTTTGGTATATTGCGCCTATAGCAAAAGCGATTATATAAGCAGCACCCAAACCACCCCACCATCCGAAATGAGCATAAGTCAGTCCCCACAGGGTGTAGGCCTGGGTGTGAAAGTGTTCAGTGATATGTAAATAGGTTTGGTTAAAAAGGATAACCTTGAATAACTGCGCCGTTGAAATAGCCTCCGGAAATGGATTGGCAAAAGGAAGTAGCTTGTTTATCAGGTATTTAATTTGTCCGGAAACTGTTATCACTTCCCCGAAGTATTCATAGGGTATGGTCAATATTCCTGTAATAGGAGCTAAACCGTTTAAACGATTGATGGCGTTGTATAAGAAGCTCCACGGCTCATATGCCAGGTTTTCTGCCTGCGATCTCAAAAGGCCATAAAAGACGGAAGTATCAGATAAATTCAAACCCTCGAACCAAGCACCCTTAATATATGTAACAAAAGGAAACATGACAAAAGATGCTACGATGGCCAATGTGACCAACGCAATGAGTTCCTTTGAAAACCTGAAATCCCCCTTTAAAGCAAAAAGAGCAAAAAACAAATAAATCACGGGTCGCACAAACCCAGAACGTGATCCACTGGCAAAACTAAGAAATATTAGCATAAAAACCACTGCTATCATTCCCTTCTTTAAGCCTGCTCCGATGAATTCCCATTTTTGAGCAAAAACAACATAGAGTATTAAAAGAATGACTGAATCGTTTATGAATAAGGTTAAGTACCCCATAATCGCACTTGGCAACCCTATTGTACGAACAAGGTTGACGTTGGCAAACCGCAAGACAAAGGCATAAATGTACGTAATCACCAATGAAAGTATTAGAACCAATAGCGTCTTATCTGGAGAAAAAGGTAGCATTTTCAAGTGCTTCATTCTCTTTTTTTTGGAAGCAACCATACGCGCTCCGGTCAGGAAGCCAATACTCACTAGGATGCTTCCCATCAAAATGTATGTCATGGCATTGGAAATAGTTTCCTGAGATAGAAAATTTGCGTAGCTTGGTGCAGCCTTTGTGGGAGCGACAATGTACAAAAAGAACTGATTTGTAAAGAACATTAAAGTATATAATGATTGAACCATTATTAAGACAATCACTCTGCTATTTGACTTAATCAGGAATATGGCTAAACTAACAAGCAAGAGTGTCATCTTGTACATTGATGAAAGGTTAATAAGATCAATTTCACAAAAAATAAACGCCAGCCAAGTTACCGAAAGGTAAGCCATTATGTAAATCACAAAAATTTTTGATATCCTCGTCATTACTCAAACTTCCATAAACTTCAGCTAACCTCATATATCATTTGTATAAGTGTCCAATACGCCAATTAATCCTTTACCATTTTAGATTTTCCACTGGAAAAAAGTTCGGAATACCAGCCAGCTATTAATGAAATTTCCACTCTACTGCCCGTGGGAGGCATTGAATCGCGTGGTAAATGGCGCTGCCTTTATCAATTGATTCGGGCCAGGTTGTTTTGATTTTTTTTATGGCACCTATGAGACGTTGAGGTCTTGAATAGGCAAGAACGCGAAAATATTGTATTAAAAGACACCTGATCACATCGCTGTCACGACTCGCTTCTGGGTATAATGTACAGAATTTCTCGAAAAAGGTATTTATAACCTCAATACGATCTTCTGGTTTATCAAGCAGTCTTTTCCTTAATGAATCCACCTTTTGGTACCACACTTGAGAGTTGTTGCTTATGTTAAGAAGGCGGCTTGGATTCATTCGATTAATCCGACTAATCTCCTCTTTGGCCGCTGCTTTTGAAACGGTCGTTTCACAATTGGAGTGCCTGCGCACATCAATTAAAAAATGAGGGATGCTGCCGACTTTGTTTTCGGGCATGAGCCGGGACCAGAGCTCCCAATCCTGCGGCACTGTTATGGCTTCATCAAATCCACCCAGTTTATCCCAAACAACGATCTTTCTAAAAGCAGCGGCGCCGCAAGCTATGGGGCAAACAAAGAGTTGTAACCACCTCAAAGCCAGATCCCCTGTGGGTCGACTGCATTTACCCATTATCCGCCCAATTTCGTTGATGAATCGGATATTTGATCCTACGACTGTAACTTCGGGATGCCGACGTAAATATTGAATTTGCATCTCTAATCGATTTGGATGTGAAATGTCGTCAGCGTCCATCCTTACAACAATATCACCTGCCGCTAAGCTCAATCCCTTATTCAAGGATCGCGTCTGCTTAATGTTTTTTGCGTTATCAACGAGCCGAATTCTATCGTCATCGTAATTTAGAATGACATTTCGCGTTTCATCGGTTGAGCAATCGTTGATGATCAAAAACTCGAAGTCCGAAAAAGATTGAGCCAATATCGAATCGATTGCGAAACGAAGGTAAGGAATTCCATTGTATACAGTCATTAAAACAGTGACTTTAGGTCGTTTCATTTCATTTCCAATTATCGAATTCTATTTTCATTTTACATTGTCAACTGCTAATTTTTTTGTAAATACGCTAGGCAGATTGCATACATCAGTCGGGTTAGCCGTCGCGGAGAAGACAGGGACTTTTATCGATGTTGATTCCACGGTTTTTCTGGTCGCTGAAAAATGTTTTAATCGTAAATGGCATTGAATAATATTCACACGCTTTTGATGCCGATCTGTAGGTGGTCAGTGATCATGGTTGCCAGCGTGACCATGTTTCTGCAAAAATTCCCCTAAGTTCTGCTGGGTAAATGCATTTAATAGATTTTTTGACTTTTCTGTAAGTAGCTCTGCAATCGCTCATGAGTCTTCTATGACGGATCCCACTCCAACTGAGGCGGGCTTTGTACCATAAATGATTCATCCTAAAAAAAATTATCCGATTTGGTTTTCAATAGCCTTCAGCGATTTCTCTACTTCTGCAACGTCATCAGGGTAGTCTACCATCTTAGACCCACTAGTCAGTCTTGTACATCCTATCCTTATACCATTTTCTAAATACCTCAGCATCTCAATGCTTTCGGTCCTCTCGATAGGCCCCCGTTGTAACAAAGGGAACTTTAAAACAGCGTTCTTTGAAAAAGCATACATTCCAACATGAATATTCCTTGGTTCTTCTGATTTGAAAAAGCAAGGAATGCGGCACCTTGAAAGTGCAAGGACGCAGTTATCAAGTGTCTTTGTCAAGTAAACAGCGCCTGCCGATATGTTGCTAACACTATCTTCAGGAACATACCCATTTGTAATGTCTATCCCACTTGGCATGAATCCCTTGTGAGCATTGACCAGTCTATCGATGTCATCCGGGTCAAGCAATGGTTCATCTCCCTGGACATTTAAATATATGTCGGCGTCATATCTCCCTGCAACGATAGCAACTCTATCAGTTCCCGTCTTGCATTCCTCAGGTGTCATCATTACTTCAATACCGTTTTTGTATCCGACTTCAGCAATTCGCTCATCATCAGTAGCGAGAATACACCCGTCTATGAAAGATGCCTTGTTAACCCTACGCCATACACGAACGATCATAGGTACGCCGAGAAGAGGAACAACAGCTTTTCCAGGAAAGCGCTTTGATTTCCAGCGCGCTGGAATTACTGCAAGAGTCTTAGTCATTGTTCACCACCTCAAATCAAAATTCAGTATTTGGCTGCAGTGGAAACGCGTACACTTGGCAGCAGTTAATCGCCGAAACGTATCACCAGACTTCCAGGCTCGGAAAATTCCGAACCATGTCATAAACAGCCTTAGCCTGCCATAGCAATGGTTCAAGGAATTCTAAAGGAAGTTGTGTTGTCGCGTCGCACTTAGCTTCTTTCGGATTGTCATGGACCTCCACAAATAAAGCATTTGCGCCGGCTCCCATCGCCGCCTTGGTTAAATCCGGAATGAATTCTCGCTGTCCGCCGCTGGATGTCCCCAGACTTCCCGGCATCTGAATGCTGTGCGTTGCATCATAGCAGACCGGGTAACCCGATTCCTTCATAATTCGAAAGCATCGCATATCGGTTACCAGCATGTTGTAACCCAGCGTGGTTCCTCTATCGGTTAGAATAATATTCCGGTTACCGGTGGATTCCACCTTAATAGCGGCATTTTTCATGTTCCAAGGACTCATGAACTGCCCTTTTTTTAAGTGCAAAGGAAGGCCGGTTTCCCCGGCCGCCCTGAGTAGATGAGTTTGCCTGCACAGATAGGCCGGGACCTGTATAAGATCAACAACCTGTGCTGTTTCTTCCATCCATTGCACATTGCTTACGTCTGATGTAACAGGGACACCGACTTTTTCACGTACTTTCCTCAATATGTTGAGCCCCTCCTCAAGGCCGATTCCGTGATAGCTCTTGATCGAGCTTCTACAGTCCTTGTCATAGCATGACTTAAATACCAGTTGAATGCCAAGCCTGTTAGTGATCTTTAAAATCGCTTCAGCCATTCTGAGGCTGTGATCCTCCGATTCGATAGCACAGGGGCCTGCGAGAATGGTCAGAGATCTATTTTCTCCTACAATTGCCTTTACTACTCCTTTTTTTCCAATGTGAACGTCTCTTATTGAATTTTTCATTTTGTAACCTCATCGAGAAGGTCTTGCATATGCACTATACCTAAAAACATCTTGTTTTCGTCAACCACTGGAATTACCCAAAGTCGTTCCTTATTTAAAATTTTCAGGCAACCATCCAGACTCGTTTCTGGGGAGACGACTCTGGGATTCCTGGTCATGAACTTCCCCACTTTTTTCATGAATAGTTCAGGAAGACTGTCCTGGGTTCTAAGAATAAGACGCCTTACGTCTCCATCCGTTACGATACCAACCAATCGTCTTTCTTCGAGAATACAAACTGAACCGGGTAGGTTATTATTCAACTCTTCCAATACTTCTCTGAAGCACATATCTTCCCTATCGACAGCAATCCCCTTGCCGGAACGCATAATCTCAGTTACTTTTTTCATCTAATTACCTCCTGTTGGCCGATGCCGTGAATATTAAAAGAAACGATAATACCGATTAAGGTGCTTTTTTTCAGTTATCCACTATTCTATGCCCTTCCGGCAAAAAGCACATCATACGCTCTTCTGTGACGGGCCTGAGATAAGCTTGGATATACTCTCTTCCTTTCTGTCTCATTTCACTTAATCGCTCTGCGGGTACATTCTTCAATTCGTCGACAATCGCTTTGATTTTATCGTTTTTTGAAACAACCCACTTAAAATCCTCAAATTCAAAAAGAGGATCACAACTCAGGAAATCGCCGCTTTCGAAGTGAACAACCGGTTTTCCCAACATGAGGGCCTCCATTGAAACTGTTGAACCCCAGTACAGCACAGCGTCAGTTTGTAGAATATCCTCAAGCAGGGATTTCCCTTGCGAGATTATAATATTCTGCATTTCAATTTTCCTGTTGAGCCTTGAGAGAAGAGTATCGATATGCAGTGCAGGATGCGCCCGAAGGACAAATCGTGTATCCTGACAACGCGGAGCTTGATCAACCACATATTCGACCAGAGGAAGAATGTCCCAGGTACCCTCCAACGCAACGAGAATGGCAAAACGCCCCTCATGTTCATTAGCCGATATCTCGCTATGCGGTTGTTTGTAAAGGTATTCATATCGAAGGGCACAGGAGCTCACAAATCGATCTTTCTCAAATTTCCCGTACATTAGCATCACCTCTTTGGTTATTTCACCAGTAGTAATGATTTTTGACGGTAGTGGGGATCTCTTGGCTTCGTTCATCCCTAAGAAAACATTGGCCCCCGCTTGAGGAACAACCGCGTGTTGGTACCCGGCGATGAATATATTAGGCGAATTCCTTTTAATTCCTGCTATAAACATCCTCTCCCAGGCATTTCCTTCAAAGGTCAATGCGCACGCGCGAATATCGTTTTTCCGGCTCAGGCGTTCACCCAACTCATAGTGCAAGTATTGTCGAAAAGAAATCTTCCATCCGCCCGATTTAAAGCAATCCACTAATAATGGGAATATATCCCATCCCATGAATGACACTTTTTCAGGAACCCTGAATGGCTGGGTAAGACGCCCTTTGACCAATTTTGATAAAGCATTAATCACATCTCCATACGTGAGATATGCTTCAATAGGGGCAATATATTTATCAGTGGACCGCGTCATGGCTTTCCAGCATTCTTTCCTATCTTGAAAAGTACCCGTTATCGTAAGTACATCGAACCGGTAATTCGATCTATTTTCAAGAAATTCGGAAAGCCTGCCAAAAAAGGGATCTTCAAAAGATCCGTCTTTATTAAAGGACCCCGAATATGCAAAGCTCTTAATGACGTATAGTGGCTTGTTTCCTGATGTATTCGCTTTGGCTTGATCAAACAATTTACCCAATTGCCAAATCCTCAAAAATGCGGTAAGCACACCTTTGCCAATTCGCGCCCATGTTTGAATTTTTCCCTTCCATAAACTTATTCGTCGGCTTAATCCTAACCCTCGAAGTTGAAAAGAAATCTCTCCGTTACCAATGGCCTTTTTCAGTGCACAGACTACAGGCCATGGTGGCTTCACGATTACAATAGGATCATTTTTCGTTGCAGGATCACTTATAACACTTGCGCATTCGAAAAAAACGCCTAAAAGCCAGACTAATGGAGAAGAGAAACGGTTTTTCGAAGCCAGATCTGTTGCCCACCAATCGAGTAGATGACCATTTATTCCAGATAGAGCGTCTACCACCAAGAGATATTCTCTCAGAAACCTCTCCTGCATTTCTTTTGTAACCGGAATTCCGTTTAACTTTCGCAGGCCCTTATTTGTCAGATATTCATCAACACTTGTTGGCTTTGACGACCAGGATAAGTAACCACCATTTGAAATATTTACCTCCTTCAGACCCTCCAAATACCGTCGGGCATGCAATAACTTGTAAATCACCGCGACTCTTTTCATAATTTTCTATTTCAGTGAGTATAATCTTTAAGCATCGGTGCGAAACCGCATCCTGAATAGGCCTGGTACCATTTCCGTGACAAGCCTGTAATTTTCAGCACTGATCACTCCGACCTTTATGCCAATGAGAGTATAGGCACCAAGCGCCACTAGCTTAACCACAAGCAGGAGCGGGTATGGCAAAACCGCACTCCGCATAATAATAATAAAAATCGAGAAGCCCAAAAACACCGAATAGATATATAGAAGATTCCCAACTTCCCACCGAATCCGATAATAATGTTGCGCAACCGCAAAACCGATAATTCCCGATAAAATACCTGAAATCAGTGTGGCCCATGCAGCGCCAAGGGCGCCCCACTTAATAATAAACGGGATGTTGATTCCAACATTGATTCCGATTCTGGCTACTGCAAGAGATGATCCGAGAAACATTTTTTTTTTATAAATGAGCTGAGGTCCGGTAATTTTACCAATAAACAACAGTCCATAGTACATTGCAAGAATGGTAACAATGTCTATGGCCCCGTGGTAAGAGGAAGGCGTCAGGAGCGTTATTGCCTCTTGGGAAAACAGGGCTACCACAAGTCCTACGAAGATGCTAATATATACGAAGGGCGTCAAATACTTACCAATCACTTCTCCTCCGCTTTCTTTCAGATCGAACATTTTCTTATAAACTTGTGGTGAAAAAACATTTTCAATGGACGTCATAAACGTGAATACCAGATTGCTAATTTTCTGTCCGATGCTGTAGATTCCAGCCCCTCCGATAGAGGCAATCAGTCCTACCATGTATTTGTCAAAGTGTGTACCGATCACACCAAAAAATATCCTCGGCGTGATCGGATAAGCAATTTTGAATGCTTCTACAAAAATCGTTTTGTCAATAGAAGGTGGTAAAATAACGGCAAACCTTAGTGAAAGGAAAACAGTTATTATGAACCCGGAAACCAGCTGTCCGTAGACGAGCCCAACAACACCCACTCGCATGTAATACACAAAGAATAAGGAAGCTAAAAAATTAATAACAGATCCCGCAATATTATATACAACATAGTCCTTGGCTTTTTCCGAATTCCTCAGGAATTTGAGGTAATAATGATGTCCCAAGTTCAAAAAAAACTGTGCACAGACCGACAAAAAGAAGAGATTTCCATAGGTCGAGGATTTTGCCACCCACACGGATAAAATGTCCTGGAAAAGATAAGTCAGGAGAGATAAAAAGAGAAAGTTAAGCGAGACAAAGCACAAAACGGAATATAGCAACTGTGCTGACTTCAACGGGTCATTTTCGTACTGATAGAAATTTCTGTTATAGGCCGTCGTCATTCCCATGTTTGCCCAGCCACCCACAAACAATGCATAAGCCTGGGCAAGGGCAAATATGCCATAGTCCTCCTTGGTCAGAATTCTCGTGAATATTCCTAGACCAATAAGGGGCAGTAAATTTCGGACAATCAGTGGAAGCAAGTAAAGCAGTCCGTTCTTAACTTGCTGTTCTCTACTGGCAGGCATGTCTATGTTTTCTCAGCGAATCAGGCGTAAAAACCTCTTCTAAGGACTGTCGTATTCGAAGAGAAGCTTTATTGTCCTGATATGGATCGAAATAGCTCGCAATGGGGGACCAGTCGCCCATGTCGGCATATTCCGGCCTCCCTTTTCGATAACCATCTATGGCTTCCAAGGCAATATCCATTGTAGGATAAACAATATCGCATTGTTCATAAACATCTGTTTGAAGCCAATTAACCCCATATGGGTTCAGAATAATGCTTCGCACACCTGCCATGGCCGCCTCAAGGGAAGCAGTTCCGCCTACGGAGAGTCCAATGGCCATATCCGAAGCAAGAGCCGCTTCGGCTGGAAATACAATGTTGCGATGATGGCCATGAAAGAGCTCTAAATATCGGCCCGTGTTTCTTGCACGTATTACGAGGTCATCAAGTGCCTGATCGTTTTTCACTGAATTGGCAAAAAATTGGACCTTCACGATCAAACCGAATTCTTTTTCGTTAATCACTTTTTTAAGCAATAATTTCAGTTCATTACGATGATCCTCAGGATGAATACACCCATATTTGTCCGTTTGGACGCTTTCGTCAAAGTAGCACACAATGAAATTGGCGCCATTTTTTTTTAGTCGTCTTCGGTGTTCAGATGCTTTACTCTGAACAAGCGGAAAGGCCGAATCGAAAACATAACCTATACTCTTAAAGGATTTCGGGCCCATTCCGTTTCGCTCAAAGCATTCCCGATAAATGTTAGAAAAAACGAACATGGTATCCGCTGAATTCACGGTCCCCACAGTTTCGAAATTGAGATTTGAGTACTGAAAACAAAATGTCTTAATTCCTAGCGCATTAGCCACAAGTTGCATCGCGTCTGCGTCTTTCCTATAGGGATCGCAAGTCATGAAGGCCTTTACATTCATTTTTTGGCACAATAGGGAAATAGCCCTTGCACGTCGGAGCAATAAACCTAATCTCATCAAGGTACACGCACTTTCACTTGAAAAACTCAAAGGAATTCGAAAAAAACATCTCCAGAGATCTCTACGCAGTTCATTAAAAAGATGTCTGGTCGAACTGGAGGGTTTTATAAGACTAATTGTGGGCTCAGGAATCAAAATGACGCCTAACTCTTCCAGCGCTAGGTTGTCTAAATCGGGGCTATGAAGATTGGTGTTTTCTAACACGAGTGTGCGAAAATTCGGGCGCCCCTGGCTGGAAAAAAGCCAATGTGGCTGTGTACGATAGGATCGATCCATTGAAATCTGATCTTCCTGTATAATCAGCAGGGAAGCTGGTTCAAGAGCAAAAGATTTATCAGATCGCATTGTCAATCGGGGAAGGGCAGCATTGGGAGGCACAGGCTTTGAGGAGGTTCTTTTTTTTCGCAGCATTTTAACCAATCTCGATACTTTCATCCTTAAAGGCTTAATGAGGGGATAATCGGAGACTTTAGAAATGGATCTGCAGAAGTGGACCCGGACCTCCGGTTGGAAATCCTTTAACCGACGCGGGTTGAGTTCAAGCGGACGGCGTATAATCAGATAAGGTTCCGATTCGCCTTCTTTCCTGGCTAATGCGTCCACAACCAGAACTGGTATTGAAATGTCTTCACAAGCCTGACGAATGGTCTTGGCCAGATGGAGCAATATAGCGTTTCTACCCCATTTTTTATTTAAACGCCCCCAAAAAGGCTGACCGCACACCATGGTTTCAGCGATCTTGAATGCCATATCTCTTGCCAGACGCCGCCCCGCAATATGAACTGACTCTCCATCTAAAGTGCGCAAATGTCCGGCAAAAAATGCCACCTCTTCCACGTCATAACCAACAAAGCGCATTAGAAACGCCAGAACTCGCTCTAAACCGATAAAAGGCGTCGGCTCCAATACCTTGACAATACAATTGCGGCTACTCCAACGAAAGCCTTTTATAATCAATACTTTTAGGCAAGTGGAAATCGTTAGTCGGTCGCAGTAGATGCCTCCTGGTTTTCCATCCTTCAAACCCACCTTATAAATCAATCTCCATACCAACCGACCGAATGAAGCATGCAGAGGTTAAAAAGATCTTCCCTTTCCGAGCCTTCCACTTGGGTTCCGTCCAAATACCGACCTACAGCACTGTCAATGTAATCGAGGTCAAATATATCAGGAGACAAGATATCGCGATACTTGCGGGAAATTAGCCTGTCCCTAAAATAGGAAGAAAACTGCGAATGATAAAGAATCTCGGCAGCATGGCTGAAAGATGGATCAACATCATAAAGGTAGGAATGAGGTCCTACCTGCAAATGAAGAGGATAATCGATTCGGTTTTTTAGCATCCATTTAAGAGGATATTTGGTTGGATTAAAATCAAGGCCTCTTCCCCATTCCTCAGGCATGGCCGAAAGCCAGTCTTGAATGCGACTGTCCCAGAAGGGCATGGCCAAATTGATTCCGTATGCGTCCGCCATTAGATAGCGGCTCGCCACCAGTGAAGACTGCCAATGAAAGGAATTGTAGAGATGAAGATACCAAGAATAAAGCGTATTCGGCGTTAATGCCTCCGAAGGTCCTTGAAGATATTCCTGCTCCATTTCCCGGCTGTACAGCTGAATTCCCTTTTCAGTAAGAATTTTGGAATTGGCAAGGGACCATAAGGGAAATCGGTTGGAACGCAGAAAGAAACTTGCCAGTAATTGTTTTACTCTATCATTAGGTCCTTCATCAGACAAAGGATCGAACACCTCTTGTGCCTTTCTATCACGAAGGAACTCGAAAACAGGGTCTTTCTCGAAGGATCCGTTCTGGAAAGAAGCCAGGAATGTGGGGCCAAAGAGGTAACTCATCATCTTGTCGCTATACTCACGAAAACTTAGGGTCGGATGGAAGATAGTTGTGTATTGGCTGAACCCCAAATTGTGGGCGCCGTCTGATATTTCTCCCACAAACACTGTCTCGTCCCCGTTGCCGGTTTTATTTACAAAATCGTATACAGTGGCCTGATTGATGCCACTGTGACTGCAGATGGAATGCGATTTGAGCATTTCGCGATGTTTCTGAACGAGATGAGGGCCTGCTTTTCTATAATCCAAATCAACGACATCCAAATGAACGCCAAAGTAGTCGGCTATTTTTTGAGCCCGCTCAACTTCAAACTGGTTGAGAGCGTCATAACGGATGGAATAGAGTTGCCGGCCAACAAATGCCCGGACGTTGTCTTTACCAAAAAGATGCACGAGGCATGCAAGCAAGCTGGTTGAGTCCCAACCAGAAGATAGGCTGACAACATTGCCCTTATCCGATCCGCATATTTGTACCGCATCCAGTAGAATATCGGCGTATTTATTAATGTTCTGCTCACCGTATTTCTCTGTGACGGTCGGTTGAAAGGTGTTCTTGCGAATCTCAAATATACCGTTTTCAATCTCAATCCATTCGCCGACGCCGATACGTTTAACATCCCTGTACAATGTGTGTTTCTTCGGAGGGCGATATCCATATACGGTAAGCACATAGGCCAGGGAAGCCTGATCATATTCGACCGTCCCCTTTGAAACGGGCAACAGCGACAAATCCGACGCGATGATTGCGCCATCATCTAGGCATTGATAGTAGAGATCCATCCGCCCGAAGCGATCGGAGCAAATTCGGCATTGTCCTTCCGGCTCTACGACCGTCAACAGAAAACGTCCTTCCATAGCCTGCATGCGCCCTTCCATGGTTTCCTCGCAGATCAATTTCTTAAATTTGGCCGATTCCTGATTGCATGGTGCAATGGAATTATTGGAGGTACGAATACCCGCCAGCATGCCACCAAAAAAGGCTTTCCGGCCGTCTTCAAGTTCCAGAACCTCAATACCTTGCCCTGCCTGAATTTCAAGATCTTTAGATTTGAACACCGAATCAAGGTGATCAGGTTGCCCTTCCCGTAGTTTTTCAGTATTGCCAACAATAATGCGCAGCTTCATTTTATCCCCATCCACTTCTTAATTTAAAAGAAAACAATATTCTATATCCAACCCGCTTGGACACACATCATACCAGACGTCAAAACCAAAGCCCGATTTGCACAATCCAAAAAAAACACATAAAAAGAAACCTATTCAGTTAATACTGAGGTGTAACATAAACGATTTGTCAGCTTGGATACGTTTGTATAGCGTAAACTGCTTGAATGTCGTTATTGTGAATTTAACGGTCGTTCTCAAATCGGGTATATTGGGATTCCGAAAGTGTGCAAAACAGAACTCCTTACATCCATTTTCCACTATATTATGCTCCGAACGATCTCAAAGGCTTCAGCCGCATCTGCACCCACGGTGCTGCCCCAGCGTGTGGCGGTGGCAGTCAAGGATTCAGGAGATCGAGGATGAGGAAATACTCTTGATTCATTTTCATAGATCTGCATTGCTTCGATTTTCTGATTTAGTGTTTCTGATATATCTACAAATAAGTTAGGCGTAAAGGGGCGATCCAGTTGCCCAAAAGACCATTCCGTGGAAGATGCAATTTCGAAAGCCCGAATCTCTCTCACAGAGCAACCCTTCAACGGTCTTGCAGCAGTCATCACCGCCCTAAAGGTGATATTGTGGTCAATATTGAGATCGCCCTTGTAGTGGGTGTAAATAGCTGCAGGATTGAGATCCTGAATGAGTTTTTCGAGTATCTTTACAATGTCGAGAAGAGGTACCGTATCAAACCGGTTATCAGGTAAATCATACATAAATAACTCTTTTACGCCTAACAGCTTCGATACTTGCCGTGATTGGGTTTGAAGATCTTTAATTACACCCTGATCGGTCTGTTCACGTTTCATGTATCGGGACGTTATTCCCTCCCCCAAAATTGCTACGAATACATCATGTCCCTCCTTAGAAAGGCGGGCTATGGTGCCGCCACATCCGAGGATCTCGTCGTCGGGGTGGGCGGCAATTATCAGTGTCTTTTCATTCATTTGTTTGCCATTCAATCAGAAAGCATCTGAATCAGCCATGGTTAGATACCAGTTCTTCAATTCAATGAACTCCAGGGGGATTTCCCCATCAATTGATTTGTAACCAAAATGGGTATTGAATCCAGTGGGCGCAAAGCCAAGCGAAGCAAGAATGTCATAATATGGATTACCCGGACACATCCAGCCGGAAATGATATCAACCTTTGAGTGGGTGAAGAATTCAAAAGCAGTTTTCAACAAAGCAAGACTGATGTCCAACAAGCCGTCTCTTGCCGTCAAAATGTCAGCAATGTGTCCGAATAACTTGTCTCGGCGGCGGTAGAATTTCAGGACTATGTATCCGTGAACTTTCTCCTTGGCTGTTGCAGCGTATACGATGTAGTGCTCCAGGGGATGGTGCAAAAACCGCCAGTTCAAGAATTCAGAGTTTCTTGCAATTGATATCTTTTTAGACATCGCAATGGGGCTATCTGCCCACAAATCGTCAAAATCCTGACTAAAAATGGCAAGGCGGTTCACCTCAAGATGAATAGTCGGCCGGGGGAGACTGACAGGCCGGTCTTTAAAAACCAACTCCATATTCCGAAAGTCACAGATTTGTCTCATATCCATCAGGGTAAGGTATACTTTCCAGATATTGTCGTTAGGAAAAGCATAGATGAATTTTATTTCTTCCTGGGCGCAATGTTCCCACACCCTACTGGTCATCTGCAATAAGTTCTTGAGATTCCGAAAGGATGGGTGAATGAGCGCCTGAATCGCGAGGCCGGTTTTCTCTTGGGTATTCCCAGCAGACAGAACGACCGGCAATATTGCATAGTGTCCAATAATCATTCCTTTGCTTTCCATCAACTCAATAATGCTGTGGCCGAAAGGGTTTTCCTGGTTTATCCAACGCCAGAACTTTACGGTTCTTATATGGGGGCCAACCTGCCAGAAGAGATCAATGATTCTCTGTTCATCTCCAGGATGAAAAGGCCGAAAATCAATGCCTGACATTCAAATTACGCCTTCTTTTTTTAGAAAATGATGCAATTTCCCAACACTGATCAGTTCAGGGATATCGTCAGTATGAAACCTCACCCCGAATGCCTTTTCGATCCCCAAGATGATCTCCAATTGGCCTACCGAATCCCATTTCTCAACTGTATCAATGCTCGATGTCAGAGAAATTTCTTGAAAATCTATCTCCAAGGCCTTTGCGATCACTTGCGCTAATTTCGTATTAAGCATTTTGATTCCCTTAATTTATCGTAATCCAGGGGGGCAATAAAACCCCCTGGCTGATGAGGTCAAGCCGCCATATCTCACCGGTTTCTGTAATGCTTTCAAAGCCTTGTTGATGATAGAAATCTTTTACCGGAATGTTCTTTTTAGTTGGAATGTACTCACCCAGAATATATTGAATCCCGGCTTTTCGGGCTTGCTTGGCAATATAGCCAAGAAAAGCCGTCTCCACGGTTCGACCCATAACCCGGCAGCTTAACAGAAAAGTATCTATTCTCCAGGCAGAGTTTTCTTTTTCTACAATCGCAAGGCCTACGATTCCATTATCGCCGAATTTGTCAGTTAACTGCAAATCGTATACCTCGTATGAATCGGAACTGATAAAAGATTGAATTTCAGCTTCTGCATACCGCCTGGTGGTTAAATTGAATTGGTTTGTTCGCTGGGTAAGTTGAGAGAGTCTCGGAATGGCAAAGGAACCAGAGTTTCTGATCGCGGCATGCATCTGCAATGACACGTAAAATTCCTCTAGGGAACCTGAAGATTGGCGCAAACTCGTCCGCCTGGCTTGAGCCCGATAAAGCTGGTTTCTCTTCCTGTCCTCTTCTGTAAGTTGAACCATGGCAAAGGAATCTAAAACCAGCAGTGATCTTGTTAAAAAGCTTGGGTCTTGCGGAAAATTCGGAACAGTTACCTCGGGCAGTTCAGAGGCAATAAGGTTCCTTTCAAAAGCGCTGTCGTCAAAGAAAACAAAACTCTGAAGGCCCAGGTTCAACTCTTCGGCTATTTCACGCAAGTGCGTTGCCTTATCTCTCCAGTCAATCTTCATTACTGAAAAATACTTTTTTCGCAGCAACATGTGTGGGTGCTTTTCAATCACCTCAATGGCATCGTCATAGTTGTTCTTACTACTTACCGCTAAAAGAATACCCCGCTTGTGAAGATTTATGATCTCGTTTTGAAAATCGTGGTAGGCCTTTCCAACACCCGCCAGACCCAACACTATCCCCTTCATGCCGTCCTCACCGATGATGCCCCCCCATAATGTATTGTCCAAATCAAGAACCAGGCATTTTTTCGTATTTCCCTGCAAAGCCTTGAGGTATGAGGCGTAATGTTTTGCCAATTCAGACATCGCATGATTTTTCAAAGGCATTCCAGCAAGATACCACATTCTTTCATCTCGCCAATTGTCATACCCCAGGCGAGCTGCCAGGGACTCATTGTCCACGATATAAAAGCGAGTATTGTCACGTGCCAGTTGCTCAATGCCGCGGTTGTAAGTCCGTACAACCTCCTTCAATGACTGTGGGATGTTACATTCCAGCAGGCCGAGTCCGCTCGTCGCCGGCGCTATGATATTGTTCAGTAAAACCGTACAAGCAGGCAGACGTTCGTTGATGTTGCGAACCAAAGTTGCTACGTTTTCCAGCTCCTGTTTAATTCTTCCTTCTATTTTACCGGCTGAATAGTCCAAGGGATGCTCATAGATGTCTCTAAACAGATCGTTTCCATCCAATATTAAAATGGTTACATCAGGCGCAAACTTCCAGTGCCCTGAGTGTTGATCCAGGATTTCCTGTTGATACTGACCAAAGCCGCCTAGATAGAACTCGGGCCTGACGCTAATCTTTCCTATTTCATGTTTCAGTCTCTTCAGCAACAGATCTAATGTGAAAGAACCGATCAGGGAGATCTTCACCCTGGGAAAAACCTTCTCTTTTTCGGAATTACTCATCATTTCCCTTCTCTACTAACTCAATTAGATTCTTATTCTGCATATAAATAAAAGCGATTTTGTTGCCGTTGAAGGCGGTCGCCGGTACAGGACGGCAAACCACGATAGCGCCCT
>Ga0126332_10000368_pt1 | contig 16811 bp, 12 predicted proteins | sample InaspJWI42metaG_FD_94482 | JGI IMG/M metagenome (GOLD analysis project Ga0126332, IMG submission 94482) | Marine gutless worms symbiont microbial communities from Oahu, Hawaii - Inanidrilus sp. 2 OAHU.JWI-42 metaG | ecosystem: Host-associated > Annelida > Digestive system > Unclassified...
ATTTTCGCTTTTTCAACAATAGCGCGATTTATCGAATAATTATGTCAAAGAGCAGAAAACGCCCCGAAAATGCCGCCCTTTTGGCGGCATGACGGGATAAAACTATAGACTGTAGAGTTAGTAAGATTCCGTTCTTTTTTATTGCTGATAACAATTGCGGAGATCATAAGGGATCAAAATCAGAGCGTCGGGGGGCCGTCGTTGCAAAAACCAAAGTCCGGTTTTAGCGTTTAAAAAAAGAAATGCCGGTAATTTCCCGCTCTCCGATTCGAAGCGTTAGCGGTTCAACCTTTCTCACCGATTCGATCTCTTCGAATTGGTCCAATTTCTTTCGTTCACCTGCAGTGAGTCCCAAAAGAGCCATACCCGCAACAAATCCTTTTTCTGCTTTCATCAGAAAAATATATGGTTTGCCCTCGTAGTCCTGCCATTGGCGGGTACAATTCAACGCCACCGCCGGTGCCATGGCGGGCTCTCTGCCGATGATACCCGCAATGAACCCGGGCTCCATCAGTTTTCCGCACACAAATACGGCTTCTTTTTCATCCCATAATGAGGCCTCGATCCCCTCTGGCTCCAACCACACGGCAAACGTGTCGTCTTCATAGCGAATCTTATACACGGGCCCTCCTTTCTGTTGAACATACCCTATTGTTGCATAAAATACTGTATTCAAACTTGGCCGATGCGACAAAACCGTTGATAGTATTGACTGATCCTGGATCCTGGTTTCTGGATACTGGATGTTTTTGGATTTCATCATTAGTGTATTACTAAATATCCAGCATCAAGTATCAAGCATCCAGCATCTGCCCAGAATACACAACCGTCTCACGCATGTCGGCATTGCCAGATGACAAGAATTTTTGCAATGTCAGGGTATTCCAGGATCATCTTTTCATGATCTGGTCCACCAACACGGCAAATATGATAATGGCCCCCTTCGCGATCAGCTGGTAGTAAGGGCTCACGTTTAGAAGATTAAATCCGTTGTTTAAAACACCGATAATAAATGCGCCGATAAGCGTACCCCAGATTCCCCCTTAACCTCCCATCAGGCTTGTGCCGCCAAGCACCACGGCCGCAATGGCGTCCAGTTCGAAACCGACACCGGTATTGGGTTGGGCAGACGCCAGCCGGGCCGCAAGGACAAGTCCGGCAATAGCCGAACACAAACCGGATATTACATACACGACAACCTTCATCCGGCCAATCCGGATACCGGACAACCGGGCCGCTTCTTCATTGCCGCCGATGGCATAAATGCTGGAGCCCATCGGCGTCTTACTCAAGATGAAATGACAGGCCAGCAGGACCAGTATCATGATGCATATGGGCACCGGAATCGGCCCCAGGTAACCTTCTCCGAAAAAAAGATAGATTCCTGAAGATCGCACGATCGGCTGACCGGATGTAATCGCCAGGGCGGTCCCGCGGGCCATAATCAACATGGCCAGGGTTGCAATAAAAGGGGGAACCCGGCCGTAAGCGACCAGAACGCCGCTCAAGGCGCCGGCTGCGGCCCCAACCAGAAGCCCTGCAAAAATACCGGTAAAATCTGCTCCCGGCAGGCCCATCGCAAGCAGCGCCGAACACCCGGTCAATGCCACGAGGGAGCCGACCGACAGGTCGATTCCCCCGGTGATGATGACCAGGGTCATCCCGGAAGCAAGGATGGCGTTGATGGATACCTGCCGGGCAACATTGGTCAGGTTTGATAGGGTCAGGAAACGGTCTGAAAGAATTCCGAGAACGAGGCAGATGCCGATCAGGCCAAGAAGACTGCCGTAACTCTTCAGAACGTGAACTCTAATTACCGACATGTACTTCTCCCTGTGTGATGTGTTGAATAATCGCCTCTTGCGAAGTCGTTTGGCCGGGTAATTCCGCAACGATATGACCGTCGCGCATTACGTAGATCCTGTCGCTCATGGCGATGACTTCCGGTAGATCGGATGAAATCAGAAGAACCGCCTTTCCCTCACCGACCAGGGAATTCATGATTTTGTACATTTCGTATTTGGCGCCCACATCGATCCCCCGGGTCGGTTCGTCAAGAATGAGCAGCTCACAGCGCTTGGCGAGCCACTTTGACAAAACCACTTTTTGCTGGTTGCCGCCACTCAGGTTGCGGGTGATTTGATGAATGGAAGTTGTCTGGATGTTCAGCTGTGAAACCTGGGTATCGGCAACATCTTTTTGACGACGCCGGTCGATCATCATCCATCGACTCATTTCACCGATCAGCGGCAGGGTGATATTCTCGCGGACCGACATCTCGGTGATCACACCCTGTTCTTTACGATCCTCGGGCACCATGCCGATACCCATTTGAATGGCTTCCCAGGGAGAACGCGGCTGTACCTTTTTGTGGTTGAAAACAATTTCAACCTGTCCGCTGCGGTTGACTCCGAAGAGCGCGTAAGCCAGCTCTGTCCTACCGGAGCCAACCAGACCCGCAACGCCTACGACTTCCCCGGCGTGAATCTTTAATCCGGCAGCATCATCGCCGCCGATTCCTTTGACCTCCAGAACCAAATCACCTTTGTTCTGAGATTGCTTCGGATAATGATCTTTAATTTCGCGTCCCACCATCAGCCGGATAACTTCATTCATATCTGTCTCGGCGACCGGATGGGTAGCAATCAGGGAACCGTCCCGCAGGATGGACACGCGGTCGGCTATCTGGAAAACCTCTTCCAGCCGATGGGACACATAGACGATGGCGACCCCTTTCTCTTTAAGGGTTTGTATAATGCGAAAAAGGAAATTCACCTCATGTTCGGATAGAGGGCCGCTGGGTTCGTCCATCAGAACGATTTTGGATTCCAGTGACAGGGCCCGAACAATTTCCACCATTTGTTTCTCGGCCACCGTCAGATCGGCCACGAGCCGTTTGGGGTCCAGGTTGATGCCGAGTTTCTTTAGCAGTTGCCCGGAAGTTTGAATCATCCGCTTATTTTTGAGGATGAATCGTGAGCCGACCAGTGATTCATGCCCCAGGAAAATGTTGCGGGCAATGCTGAGTTGCGGCACGAGGTTGAAATCCTGATAAATGACTGTAATACCAAGATCCTGGCTGGTTTTGGGATTCGGAATAGTTACCTGTGAGTCATCGATACGGATTTCCCCCGTATCTTTTTGGAGCGCACCACTTAAAATCTTTAGAAGCGTCGATTTTCCGGCGCCGTTTTCCCCCACAAGCCCGAGAACTTCGGAAGGATAAAGTTTCAGGCTCACATCGTCCAGGGCGCGCACTCCCGGAAAATCCTTCCGGATTCCGCTGATCTGCAGGATAGGCTGCATAAGTCTCGCGTCGGCAGGCTGGATAAAGAGCCGGATTACTCCGGCTCTTTGGGATTCTTGTCTACTTGGTGATGAAACTGACCGGCATGACGGATCTAACGGGTACTGACATCTCCCCTGTCATCAGCCATTCCCCGTAAATAACGCCCAGGCGTCCGATATCGTAAGGCGGAAGGGCAATGGTCATGGTCAATTCGCCTTTTTTCACAGCCTCAACGGCATCCTTGTTTGCATCCATTCCGGTGATTTTGATGTCGGTGCGTCTTGCCGCTTTAGTGGCCGACAGAGCGCCCATGGCCATTTCGTCATTGAAACAATAGACGGCATCGATATCCGGATGGGCCTGAAGGATATTCTCCATGACGTGCAGCGCCTTGGCGCGATCGTATTCTGCAGTTTGCTGGGCAACGATCTTAATTCCGGAATATTTGGGAAAGACCTGAGCAGAGCCCTTCTTGCGGTCCTCGGAAGAAGCTGCCCCCGGTATTCCCTCCAAAACGACGACATTTCCCTTGCCGCCGAGCTCGTTGACAACCCACTCGGCTCCCATCATTCCAATAACGACATTGTCCGTTCCAACGTGAGCGGAAACCGCCGGGCTCGGAATCTGACGCTGCAGGGTAACGACCTTGATTCCGGCCTTGGCCGCTTTTTCGATAACGGCTTGAGCACCCGACTGGGTGGCATTGATCAGCAGAACATCGATCTTTTTTTGAATCAGATCCTCCACATCCGATATCTGTTTGGCCAGTTTGTCGTCGGCGCTCAGTACAAAGGCCTCTATGCCCATCGCCTTTGATTGGGCCTTCATGCCGTCGGCCATGGCTTTGTAAAATGGATTGACTTGGGTTGAAATGGAAAGACCAAAGGAGAGTTTTTCCGCTGCAAAGGAAAAACCGGCCAAAAGAGTCAATGTAACGAGAATAATTGTGAGGATGATCGCATTTCTCTTCATATATACCTCCTTTACTGATGGTTGGTTTCGTTCATGCTCGCGGCCGAACATTGTCCATTAACGCTTTGATACAATTAAAGGATTTGGAATTTAAGTTGGGATAATCAACTGTTATTCAGAGACTGACAATCTATTTTGCAATGCGGATCAGTTGGTGAAACAAAATATTCGATATAAAAATTAAATTAATTAATCAAGGAAAACCTGAATTCGATAGTCTCTAGGATTGGTAAAAAATCCTTGCATAATTATATATCTCATGGATTATTCTGTAGAACCATTAAAACTAAAGCCTGATCTTGATTTCGTCCTGAAGATCGCAACATATCCTTGATTCTCGATCGGCAAAAATGATTAATTTTTAAAGGAAATATCATGAATAAGCTTTGGGATTATGAAGACTATGTAAATCACCTCTCCCATCGAAATAAAATAGTGCGGCGTTGGGCGTTCGCGGCTATAGAGAACCATTATCCGAACAGATACACAGACGAGGTCTGCAGCCTTATAGGCGATGAGGAGGAGCATCTGGCATGCGCTGCCCCAAGATATCTTGCTGGGCATGACGCTATTCAGCATGCACCGGCTATCTTAGAAAGCTTTAAGAAGGACCACGGTAATGTCCCCAGCAACTGTGCAGTGGCGCTGGGGAACATGTTTTACGAACCCGCCCTTGATGTGATGCTCGAATATTTTTCGTCTGTTAAAAGTGAAGAAACTTTTTTGGGCATTTTAAATTATCTTGGAAAAATCGACCACGATAATTGCAGAGCTGCCCTAAGATCCGCCGTTATGCAAATGCAGGATACGCTCATTCTGGGATCGGCCGTGGCAAATTTATTATACCATCATTACCCTGGAGATATACCTTTTGTCATGGACAGGTATTTTGATTCAGGTGACTGGGATCAGCGTTACGATACATACTTGAGGAATATTTCATGGGCTTTGGGAGGAGCAGAGTACTTCAGAAATCTAACCGAATTTACTCGAAATAACATCTTGGATAATCCCGGCGATGTCATCGATAATTTTATCTTAAGATATTCAACCATTGAACTGGATAAACCATTGCGGGAAAATATGGTCAATTCTCTTGACAGTGGGCTGTATGAGGATTTTTTAACGGGCATAATGTTTGACGCCCGCAGTATTGTCAACGCACGCTACTCAGAAAATACGCATCCTGACTGGCTGGACGAACAATATGGTCAGGATGCGATATCCCTTGCTTTGCTTGAGGATCTTTCAAAACGCACCTCAATTTGGAAGCAGATAAAGAATTCAAAAAAGTCAGACCGAGATCTTATCTCCTTAATTCTCTCAGGATATTTTGCCATTAAAGAGCGCGACGCCTATTTAACCGCGCTATTTCCTGATGCAGAAATCGAGGACTTAATTCAGGCACTGAAAAATTCAGGTCCCGGTTTGCCGAAATCAATCCAGAAAAAATTAAAGCAGGTGAAGCCCATATCAGAACTGAAAAACACTTTGACCGAAGATTTGATGACCTGGGGGGATATTTGGACCGTCAGAATGATGGGCCGAATTGGAAATGAAGCGTTCGTTCCTGACTTGATTCACGTCCTTCGCAATTCGGACAGTTTGGATTATATTCACAGTGATGCGATCAGAGCAATGAATGCGCTGGAAGAATCCGTAGATGAATATATTCTTGCGGCCATTAAAAACAAAGAATTAGGCGATTGGGAAAGTTTTCCATTACTTGAATATCTTCCATATTCTGAGGCATATGATCTTGCTTTGCAGAGATGGGAAGACGAGAATAATGATATGGATTCATATGAATTGTTTGCCGGTTGCTTGCGAGGTATCGGTGATCCGCGTGGGATAGAAAAATTGCAATATGTTTATGCCAATGAAAATGACGCAACTTATATAGGGGATGATCTTGAATGCCTCAGCATAATTCATAATGTGGATATTCCAGAAATTCCGGATATTCTCAGAAAACGAAAAGAGCAGGAAGAAAGACAAAAAGCCAGGCAAAAAGAGCTAAATGAACTGGCATCCAATTACAGAAAAAATAAAGAGCAGAATACGCTTGAAAATGGCGCAAAGGTAGTTCCGTTTAAAAGAGATTCACCGAAGGTTGGTAGGAACGAACCGTGCCCCTGCGGCAGCGGTAAAAAGTATAAAAAGTGCTGCTTGAATAAACATAGTTGATACAAAACATCGGCTATTGGGAATCGATATGAGCAGGAAAAAGAAAAATAAAAAGTTGACAGCGAACAAATTTCTAATGCACAGCATCGCAAAACACAGAAAAAATAGCTAAGGCGTATCAAAACGAAATCAACACCTTGATCGCGGGTCCCATTGAGAATGGATTGATTGCCGATGATCATCCCGAAGCCTGGCTTATCAAATGTCAATTGCTGCCGCTGCCGGCTTGACAATGATCAGCATTTCCATTCAAGCATCGCTGCTCTGTTTATCAGAATCAGCCAATAATGATCAGAGTGTATCATTCAATTCAAAGATTACACCGAAAGTTGATTGAAGGCGGGTGCAGCAAGTGACGAGCTACTACAGATACGGTAAGACTATCGCTAATTTTACCATAGGAATGAAATGACGGATAAATATCACATTTGATTCAGTAACTTCAAAGACTGGCATATTTGGAAGTCAATTAGTGAACAATTTATAACATTAGCCATACAATTCTATCCCTGATCTAAAACTCTTCGGATGGTCTCTGCGATCTGCCTTTTGAGCACCGGCTTGGTTACAAACGCCCGGATTCCAAGGGCCAGTGCTTTCTCTTCATTCATCCTGGCACTGAATCCGGTACACAAAATGACCGGAAGATCGGATCTGATTTCCATGAGTTTTTGGGCCAGATTGTCGCCGGTCAGGCCTGGCATGGTCAAATCGGTAATCATCAGGTCAAATCTATCGGGTCGGGATTTAAACAGCTGAAGGGCCTCTAGGCCGCTGGTTCGCATGACAACATCATAGCCCAGAGATTCAAGCATATGTTTTCCGGCATTTGCCAGAGCAAGCTCATCATCGATAAACAAAATGGATTCGATTCCGGAAGGAAGGGGTAATTCAACCCTGGTTTCGGATTCTATCCTTGTCTCAACGGCCGGGAGATAGACCGTAAAGGTCGCCCCCTGTCCCGGCTCACTGCGCGCGAAAACATCACCACCATGGCCGGTAACAATACCATGGACCACTGCCAGGCCCATGCCGGTGCCTTCACCCTTTTCCTTGGTAGTAAAAAAAGGCTCGAAAATTCGATCAAGTTCACTCTCCGCAATACCCGGTCCGGTGTCGCTGACGGTTAACTTTAGATATGGACCGGCATTCAAATTCGGATGGTTGGCGGTAAATTGTTCATCGAGTTCCACCTGCGCCAGGCTTACAGTCAGTCGACCGCCTTGATCCTGCATGGCATAGCCGGCGTTGGTGCACAGGTTCATGATGACCTGGTGAATCTGGGTCGGATCTCCGATTACCAGGACATCACTCTGAATTTTTTGATGGATTTCGATGGTTACGGGCAAGAACGCCCGCAGAAGTTTGACGACTTCTTTGACGATCAATCTGACCAAAATCGGTGTGTGTTCCTGTTCGGTTTGGCGGCTGAAGGTAAGAATGTGATTGACCAGGTCTTTGGCGCGCTTTCCCGCATGCAAAACTTCCTGCAAATACTGGTAAGGTACGGATTCTTTTTCAACTTCATGCAGGGACAGTTCCGCATACCCCATGACAGCCCCCAGAATATTATTGAAGTCATGGGCGATGCCGCCGGCCAGGGTCCCGATGGCTTCCATTTTTTGGGCCTGCTGAAGCTGATCTTCAAGTCGCTTTCTTTCCTGTTCTTCTTTCTTGCGATTGGTGATGTCTCTGGCAATGCCCAGTACAAATTTTTCACCTTTTATGTTGACCGGATGGGTTGATAGTTCCGCATAAATCGGCCGGCCGTTTTTTTGGTGCAAGACAAATTCATTCGGCCCGGTCGGCTCGCCGTTTTGACTTCTTTTCAGGAAACTGCCGGCCTTGGGCAGATCTTCAGCGGAAATAAGACCTATTTCCAGAATATTTTTGCCAACCAGCTCGCCATCCTCATAGCCGGTAAATTTCTCGCCGGCATTATTGCCGCCAACCAGAGCCCCGTCAGTTTTCAAAATGAAAAACGGATCCGGTGCATGCTCAAACAGAACCCTGAAGCGTTCTTCGCTCTCGCGCAATTCTTCTTCCCGTTGGGCCAGCTCCGCCAGGTTACTCTGCAGGGCCCGGTTGCTCTCTTTTAATGAATATTCACTTCTGCGAGCCCTCTGCAGGGCTGTACTGAGGCCGGTGGTGTTCATCGTGAGAAATATGGCGGTCAGGATAAACATCCCGGTTGCCTCCAGGGCCACCTCATAGGGGGTATCGAGCTGAAAAACAGTAAAACCGATTATTTCAGCGTGGGCCAGGAGCCATATAAAAATCGTACTTAAAACAGCAAAACCGATACTTGTCTTCCAGCCCACCAAGAGCCCTGCCAGCACCATAATCGTCATATAGATAATGGCTGCCGATCCGCGCGCACCGTCGGAAGTAAAGGCTTGAAAGGTGACATTGATCCATAAAAATATGACAAACATCACGCCGGCCGGTTTTACATGGCCGCTGCGAATTAAAAACAGCAATCCGATGGAGACAAAAATAATGACGCCGTTGGCCACAAAAGCGTAGGGACCTAGTTCCTCAGGTTTGCCCCTTACCAGCCAAGTGACTATCAGGGCACCCACCACCGCCATGACGGCCCACAAAATGATACCGAGAATTCTGGCAATCCGTGTTTTTTCTTCATCTTCAAAAACCGGCGGGGAAAGCAGGTCTTTGATCCAGGTGACAATTTTGGCAATAATCTGAAATTGATTATCCATTGTTTTTGTCCTTCTCAGGATCGGTCAGAAAGGGAAAGAATAAAAATTCGTTTTTGAGAGAGGATCACACAATAAAACCGAGTTTGATAGGTTTGTGTGAGGACCGGGGATGAGTAACAACATATTGTGCCGCCACCGATGCGGCACCCAGCCCCAACCGGCTCCTTCCAATGAAGACCCAAGTACTGAATGAAGACCGACATGTCGAGCCGGCAATTCGCTTAGTATCGACTGGTACTAATCGGCGGCCGGCAGTTGAAAAGATGTAATGGCTGACAGTAAAAGAGGTTTCGTTCGATGTTGCAAAATGGAAAGGACGGTGTAATCTATTTTTTCTGACTGTCTGAAGCCTTTTTCAAGGCGACCTCAATTGCCTGAGCGATCCTTACTTTTGAATATGGCTTGGCAATGATGAAATCCCCGCTTGCAAATCGCCCGTCGAGTTCCTTCTCTTCTTGCTTGGAGATCATACCGGAAATAAAGATCACAGGAATATTGCTGGTAAGTGGATTCTCTTTTAACAGCCTTCGAAATTCTCCGCCGGTCATTTTCGGCATGTTGATGTCAATTAAGAATAAATCCGGCTGATGTTCTTTTGCTAACCTTACCGCCTCTTGACCGCTGGAGGATTTTATAACGTTTTGAAATCCAAGATTCACCAACATTGCTTCCAGCATTTCCAGGTCGAGCTCGTTGTCATCGACGATGAGTATCTTTAACACTTCTTTTTTTTGTTCCATGGCTGTTCTCCCCGAACACAAATGAAGCAGAAGACATGGTAGGATGCCACTTTTTCTTTATAACCAGGATCATCTTATGCGTGCAATAATAAAAATTATACCATACAAAAGGCGTAAGATTCAATCTAAGGGTTCACGAAGAAATAAATTCACAATTTTAAGCGTTGAGGCGCCCGTCGGGCAAGGCGCGAAAACGCAGGAATATCGAGATATGCCGAGTTTTCGCAACGCAGCCAGACGGGATGCATCGGCGTATAAAATGTGAAGTTATTTTTGAGTGAGCCCTAAGTCTTGCTCAATTTGGACAAGACCGCTATTGCGGGCAAAAGCGCCGGCAGGAGCCATTTTATTTCGGGTGACAACATATTGTGCCGGAACTGATGCGGCACCCAGCCCCAACCGGCTCCATCCAATAATATCCAAATACAGAATGAAAATCGTAATGTCAATCCGGCTTTTTGATGAGCATCATTTTACCTTGCCTGCGTCAAGGTAAAAACAAGAACCGACTCTGGAAAATTGGAGATGTTGTCGCCGCAGCGAAGATCCAACGGAATATTTGTGCCGCTCCGGTTGCGGAGATTCGCAGACGGGCTTGATAAGCGCTTCGCTCAGGACACGTCCTTGCATGCCCGGCGGTTGTGGAATATCGAGTAATTGCAGCATGGTCGGTGCGATATCGGTAATACCGGCCGGGTGATCGCATAAAAGGGACGGCCGGAAGCAAGCGCCTTGAACTACCAGCAGGCTGGCCAACTCCTTTGGATGCAGCCCGCCGTGGACACTACCACCATCGGGATTTTTTCCGTCATGATAACTCCCCCCGGTCATGCCGTAGGCGTTCTTGCGGTCATCACTGCGCATGGTATAGTAGATTTGCGGGGCTCGCGCATGATCAGCCATCAGCAAAGATCGATCGAATGTTCCCGGGATACCGCCTTCAATGCCGTTGCCACCATTTGTCAGTATTACACCGCACCAGGACTGCTCGAGCAGCCACTCCACTAAAGCGGCTTTGCGCCGCTGATCATCATCGCGGACCCATAGCGCGCCGGTGTATCCGGCATGTCCGCCAAAGTCGGCATCACCTCCGAAATGAGTGTCGAAGCGCAGATCGGCTCCTGCCAAGGCTTCTTTGACGGCCACCGTTTGTCTGGCGCTGATATGTCCATGATCGGAAATCACTATCAGGTGTAATTGCTCCTGTAAATCCGATCGCCGCCACCATTCAAGAATGCGCCCAAATTGAATATCGACAGTGCTGATCGCCTGCAGGCTCTGCGGCGATCCGACGCCGTAATAATGAAAGGTACTGTCGGGATCCGTATACCAAAGGACCGAGATGTCCGGTTCAATCACGGGGAATACATGATCCAGGAACATGTCGGTTTGCATTTCAGTCCGCGCTGAATTAGGGCGAGTGGCCGGCGGAATAGGTCCAAAAGATTTTAATAGCTCGTTTGCAAAATCAGCGGGTGTGGAAGATTCCCAGGCCTTGAGACACAGGCTGACATGTCCCAGCTTCTTCGCCTGGGGATTGATCATTCGTGTGGAACCACCGGACCCGGTGCTCACCACCGCAACCTTCAAGCCTTTCCCGGCGGCTGCTTCACCAAAGCTTTGAGCCGTGACCAGCTGCCCTTGGTAGGCGATCTGACCGGCATCGATGTGGGAAAAATTGCCGGTATCAAACAATTGATTGTGAAAAACGAGCGGGTCGTAATAGCGGTTGGCAACGATTCCATGTGTTGCCGGCGCTGCGCCTGTCGCCAATGCGGCGGCATTCACGCGGGTTTGGGTCGGATAAACCGCCTTGGCGGCGGAAAATTCACAACCCTCGGTTTTAAAGCCTGATAAATTAGGCATTAGCTCGGGTGTCACCATGTCCGGCCGCAATCCATCGAATGTAACGATTAAGAATTTTAAGGAATTCGGCATCCCAAATCTACCTTGTTCTCCGTGTGGTTTCTAAACTGGCGCGCTGCCGGGTGACGAGAGCAGGATCATTCAGAATAATGCCGTCGATGTCTCGGACAATAAGCGCTGCCACCCGCTGCCGGTCAATTAAGCCGGCTTTTTCACCTCTGCTGCGAAGACTGTCAAGGCACTATTCTTCCAACACCAAACACAAGCGCATCATAGGCCTGTTTGGTTTTGCGATAATCGCCGTCGCGGTCTAAGGCCAATCCCCTGCCGATACCGGTTGCAAATTCTCCAATGCCCAGCGTGTTCATCTCCTTTTGCAGTTTTTCCAAAAACTCCGGGGCACTCCTGGCTTTTGCACTGCGTCCGTCAAAGATGGCATGCACAAAAACTTTTTTTAACTGTTTCTCTTTTGCCAGGCGCAACAAGGCGATGGGATAACTGATACTGCCGTGGGAGCTTTTTTCAGATAACAGTGCAATCAAGTGGAGAGAACCGTTTCGTGCCATTGTTTTGGCAAACGCTGAGAGAAAGACGGGATTCTTAAAGAAAGATCCGTCCTTGATTGCCAATTCTATGCGGGCATCATCCTGCAAAACGGTGCGTCCGGCGCCGATGGTCTGGTGCCCGGCTTCTGAATTGCCTTCTTTCCAACCGATTAATCCAACCGCCTTGCCGGATGCCTCCAGCCGCGTAAATGGTAACTTTGTTGTCAGTCTGTCCCAGACAGGGGTCTGCGCCAGGAAAATGGGATTTGTCTTGTCCGGTTTTCCCAAGCCCCATCCATCGAGGACAACCAGAAGTACTTTGCTGGCCGTCTTAACGCCGTATCTGTTTCGACATAGACTTTTTCCCGTCATAAGTTCCGGTTTCGGCAGGCCCATCAATTGCAGGGCCGTCGGGGCTACATCTGCCAGGGTCCCAACCTGCCTTAACCTGATTTCAGCCTGCTGTTTTATATCCGGATCAACCATTATGAAAGGAACCGGGTTTTTGGTATGGCAGAGATTTGGTGTACCATCAGGCCTGAAAGCCGATTCGATTATGCCGTGGTCTGCCGTGACCAGTGTCACATAGCCGGCTGAACCGGCGGCCGACAATACCTTTCCGAGTTGACGGTCAACCGCTTGCACGCATTTGATTTTGGCCTCTTGATTTTCAAGATGACCGATCATATCCCCGTTGGGAAAATTTACGATGATAAAAGCATATTTGCCGTTTTGCATACCTTTTATCACCGCCCCTGCGACCTGCTCGCTGGCAAGTTCCGGCACCTGATCGAAAGGGACATCCTTTATCGAAGGTATTCGGATATGATCTTCGCCGGGAAATATACGATTGTTGTTGCCGTTTAGAAAAAAGGTGACATGGGCAAATTTTTCTGACTCTGCAACACGCAGCTGCCTGAGCCCATTTTGACTGATTACTTCACCGATCGTATCGTTTAATTCCTGGGCTGGAGGAAATGCCACGGCAACAGGCATTTGTAAAAACATCTGATGGTAAAGGGTGAGGGTGGCAAAATTTACATTCTTTAGATTACGCCTTGTAAATTCATCAAAAGATGGATCGACAAAACTACGGGTTAGCTGGATTTCCCGTTCACCACGCTTACAGCAGAAAATTATGGCATCATCATCATGGACCGGCCCGACAGGATCCTGATTCGAGTCGACCATTACTAGGGATTCCATAAAGTAGTCGGTCAACCCTTGCCGGTACAATCTTTCTACCTCTTTTGCCAAATCACTGCCGCTTCGTGTAAACACAGTTCTTCCCTTCGGTACTATCTTGGCGGGATAGCATATGGCTATGGCTTAATTTGATCTTTTGGTAATTGCAGTTTCCAGCCCACTATTAAGGTTCGCATGACCTGTTCAGCGCTGTCTCTCAATATTTCCGGGGTGTTCTTGATGGCTTCCGCAAGTGTACAAGGTGCGCTCAAAATGCTCGTATAACTATCAATACCGCATGCTAAATTGGTTCGAGCGTTTTCTCCGATTGTGCCTGCCAATGCGATTACGGGCAGATGATAGCGTTTTGCGCGTTGTGCGACCTCGGAGGGAATTTTCCCCCGGGGTGTTTGATCATCGATTGCGCCTTCGGCAGTGAACACCAGGTCCGCATTTTTCAGCAGGCCGTCAATATCGAGGTAGTTCGTAATAATTTCATACCGCGGATGCAACCTGGCACCAAGAAAAGCATGCAAACCTGCACCGAGACCACCGGATGCACCTCCACCGGGTATTTTCCGAACCGTTATTTTTAATTCGCGAGCAATAACAGCGGCCAGGTGTTCAAAGGCATGGAAGAGTTTTTCCACTTGTTCAGGCCTAGCACCCTTTTGGGCACCGTAAACTCGGCAAACACCATCGGGTCCGCACAATATATTCTGCCAGTTGCAGGCAACATCAATCTCAACCTTCGCAAATCGGCTATCGCGCCCGCTCATATCGATGTGTTCAAGCCTTGACAGTTCACCCCCGCCCCAATCCAATTTTTTACCTTTAGCATCCAGAAAACGAATACCTAATGCTTCGGCCATTCCGACGCCGCCATCGTTCGTACCCGAATCGCCGCATCCGATCAAAATCCGTTTTGCGCCTGCATCCAGTACAGCCTCGATGAGTTCCCCGACCCCGTAGGTTGTTGTGTAAAGCGGATCACGGGCCTCGATCGGGACGAGCCGCAATCCCGCCGCAGATGCTATTTCCAGCACCCCTGTTTTTGGGCCGGTTCCGCCAAGAAATCCATAGCATGCATCAACCGGCCGACCGACCGGTCCGGTTACGGTTACCGCATGCAGTGTTCCACCGGTTGCGGCGACAAGGGCTTTGGTAAAACCCTCACCACCGTCAACAAGCGGCGCTTTCATTATTCTGGCATCCGGCAGGGCCAGCAAAATGCCTTTTTCAATGCAGTCGGCAACTTCTTCAGCATCCAGGCTTTCCTTGAAGCCTGAAGGTGCCACCAAGATTCTGAGTGTCATAGCCGTCCCATTGTAAACCCCAATGTTGCATGAATAACATGCCAAGCGGTTCCTTGATTTCTATATAATAAACCAACTAACTACATACCGAGACCCATGGCAAACTGCATGTAATCATAGGATGTATCATAAATATATTCCGGGTCGGCATTCCATATTTTCAGTTTCGAATATGGCGGAACATTGAACTTCTTGACTTGCTGCGCTTCCATATCCGAACGAGCGGCATAGTCACCCAGAACACTCCAGGGCCAGAGGCCTTGATCCATCATATACCGGATAAGCAGTTTGGCGGCATTCGGATGGGGTGCCTGGTCGCAGATTACCAGTACAGTAGGATAACCGACGCCAAAAATAGGTTCCATCCCATAGACCGGGGAAGACTCATATACGCCCTTTTTGTTTTTTCTCAGTTTGCTGAAGGTCGTAATTCCCATGGGTGGATTTTTTTGTTCTACATCAGCAACACCCTTGAATATTTTCGTCGTCGAATCGATAACTACGGCGTTTTTCATAAAGCGCAGCATCCATTCCTCAGAAGCGTTTTTCATGCCGGATGAAAGCCTGACGGGTTTTCCAAATTCCTTTTCATATGCGGCCGCCATCTCATTGGGGCGCCTCAATATCGTCTGAAATGTGTTAGCCATGGCCGAGCCTGTGGCCGCAGGTGACATGACTTTGTTTTTCCATTCTTTGCGGGTTAAATCCCAAATATTGTCCACCGGAGGTCCAGCGGGATGGAGGGCGGTGTTGTAGATAAAAACGCGACTGCTCCAGCGTTGCACTAGAAAAGGATTCTTTTCATCATCATCCAGGAGCGCTGCAATGGTGTCCGGAACGAAATTCCAGATCATCTTTTTGGGAAGCAGCTTCCCGTAAAGCGTTGAGGTTGCATTGTTAAACAGAACATCTGTTTTGTGGAGCCCTGATTTGTGCTCGCGGGTATATTTTTCTATCTGTTCATCTGAATGGATATCATATCCCTCGATCTCCACACCGTATTTTTCCTTAAAGTCTTTTTGTATTTTGAAGATGCGTGAAGATACGGAAAAAATGACAACCTTGCCCTCCTTTCTGGCAGCCGCTTCGATGGCTGCCCAATCCTGTGTTGCCGGTGCATAGGGGCCTAACCGGCTTTTTTTCAGCCACTTTGTCTGGTTGTCGTCTGCGGCAAGCACACCGGGGAACACAATTAAGCATGCTAGGATGATACTCAACAGCGATGGACGTAATTTCATTTTTCCCTCCTTGTGTTGACGGTTATTTGGAACGATCATTTTTATTTTCCAAAGGGTTGTCTTCAACATCCATTGATATCGCCGAACCACTCTCCGGGTCGTAGAGACTGATCGCGGACGGTTCGATGTGTATCCATATCGACTGATCCATTTTCAAATCCAGCTGCCGGGTCTCTCGGATCATCAAGATTCTACCCCCACTTTTGACCTGGACGTACTGCTCGGGACCTGACGGCAGCACTGCGTAGATCCTGAATTTTGCAGCCCCCGGGCGCGGTTCCATAAAAAGGTTGATATCTTCAGGCCGAATGGCGGCGGTCACCTCTTTTTGAACGGGGCAATAGGGGATTTGAATTGTCATATCATCTGCGGTCAGCCATGTTTTTCCGTCCTGCTGCACAATTTGTGCGGGCAGGGTGTTTATTCGGGGCATCCCCACGAATTCGGCCACGAACAGACTTGCCGGTCGGTGATAAATTGTTCGGGGCTCATCGATCTGCTGTATTTGCCCGGCATCCATGACAACGACCCGACTGGCCATGGTCATCGCTTCTGTTTGGTCGTGGGTTACGTAGACCGTGGTGACACCGAGCCTATAATGCAGCCGTTTTAACTCGGATCGCATGTCCAGGCGCAGCCGGGCATCGAGGTTGGATAGCGGCTCATCCATCAGAAAAACCGGTGGTTTGGTCGCAAGCAGTCTTGCCACAGCGACACGCTGTTGTTGTCCGCCGGATAATTCCGAAGGATATC
>Ga0126332_10000369_pt1 | contig 16762 bp, 18 predicted proteins | sample InaspJWI42metaG_FD_94482 | JGI IMG/M metagenome (GOLD analysis project Ga0126332, IMG submission 94482) | Marine gutless worms symbiont microbial communities from Oahu, Hawaii - Inanidrilus sp. 2 OAHU.JWI-42 metaG | ecosystem: Host-associated > Annelida > Digestive system > Unclassified...
GTTTCATTTTCAACCATTTTTGATATTTTTAAAATTAACGAAGATTTTCAGCATTATTTGGATGCTTTAACCGAGAATTTAACGGAGCTTGCACCATTTCAGGGGTGCGAAACTTGAGTAATGGTTATCATTTTTGCTCATGTTTTTGATGCTGTGCAGCCAATAAGCCAGTTCATATACAGAATTACTGACATTCCTGCGCTGGATGACTATGGAAATAATGCCCAGCTTTTCAAATTAGCGGTAAGGCTGGCATACCTTATTGTTTTAGTTGCAATTATAAAATTGATCTTAACAAGGAAAAATGATGAGTAAGCTGCATAAAAAAGACGTGACAGATGAAGAAATTAACAAAGCGATGGAGCCAGTGTTTAAAGAAATAGAAAGGTTTTTAGTCCCGAGGATAAGGCCTCATACTAAAACAGAGGGAAAAAGCATCAATAAAGTAAATAATAAAATTAAACAGGCAAAAAAAAATAAATTTGATTTTAAAGCTATTACAGAACAGGAAATGGAACTTTTAACAAATATTTTTGAAGAGCCCAATAAAGGCATCACAGCTCGTGCAGCACGGCTTGGATTGTCTTCCTATAAAATGAACCAAACTAAAGCAGCTTTAATAAAGAAATGCCTTGCAGAACAATTTACTATAAATCTTGGTAAAGATTTTGGGGGAGCTGTTTCACTGCTTGAGCTGACAGAAAATGGCTATAAGGCAATAAAAAAGACTCAAAAAGCAAAGAAGCCTGACAATGTGAGTAGGGAACATTGGTGGTGGCAGATTGCAATTTATGAGCACTACCGAAAAAAGGCATTACAGCTGAGATTGAAAAATCAAAAAAAGGAAAAAGGGCCGACATTGGCATTTTCTGGAAAGGGAAAGAAATAGCTGTAGAGGTTGAGCTAAGCCCTAAAAATGCAATATCCAATATAGTAAATGACATTGAATCTGGTTTTCAAAAGGTCCTTGTCTGCTGCAAAAACAGCATGATTGCAAAGCAGGTACAGAAAAGCTTGAAGGCTTACAAAGATTACGAGGGAATTAAAGATAAGGTAAATATACGCCTTCTTACTGAGCTTGAGTTCATCAAAGAAATGTCAGGGAAAAACAGAAAAATTTAAATAGTACACACACATACATACACACATGGCAACCAAAACAATTTCAGTATCGACGGATGCTTATGACATCCTGAAGGCCAATAAATTGCCTGATGAAAGCTTCACTGATGTAATTAAAAGAATAGCATCAAAGACCTCTATGATGAGTTTTTTCGGTATTCTCAGTAAAAAAGAAGCTGATGAGCTCGAAAAGAACGTCCGCGAGGGAAGAAAAAAGACAATGATGTTGCATGTAAAAAGAATGAAACGCATCAGGGATACAATGGGATAAAGATGGTCCTTGGAGATACAACCTTCATTATTGACATGCTTAGAGGAAAGAAAGAGGTAAAGGCACTCATCCAGAATTTGGAAAAAACAAAGGAAATAATAAAAATAGCTGCGCCGACTGTGATGGAGCTATGGTCTGGCGCTCAGCAATCAAGAAAAATAAAAGAGATAAAGAAAGTCTTAGACATCATTCCCTTGTTCATAGTCCTGCCGTTGGATTTTGAAAGTGCTCGTGAAGCAGGCTCAATTGATGCCTATTTAACAAGAAAAGGAATAAAAATAGACATTGAGGATATTATGATAGGCGCAATTGCAATAACCAACAAAGAGAAGCTTCTGACAAGAAACAGCAGGCACTTTAAGAGAATAGAGGGTTTAGATATTCAGGAATATTAATAGCTGGTTTCTTATTTATTATCAACTAACCCCTTAAGCTTGTTAGAGGAGGCATAAAATGTATGTGGAGATTAAAAACACTTCTCATCTTGAAAAGCTTCAGAAGAAAACAGGCCTGCCAATGAAAAAACTGGTGAATGAGATTTTGGAAATTCATTTAAACAAAAGAAAGAAAAAGGCATGTCTAAGGCAGGAGCTGGACAAATTATTCATTCTATATAAAAAGAAGCACAAGATTAGCTGAAAAAAATTGTGGTTTAAAAAGCTTATTGCCCTTTTTATTCAATTTTCTGAAGTGAAATTTATTAAATTTAATTTTTTAGGTGAATGCTATGGAAAACTCACTGCAACAATATAGCCCAGATGACATTATAGGCTCTTTTAAATGGCTCGGTCATGCGCAATACGGATTTACAGAGCTCATCGCTTTGCACGGAAAATATAAGCCAGGCAGGGAAAATTTTGTATTTAACGCAAAGCAGGGCTACTTGCCTAAAATTTGGTATACCAAGTCAGAAAAACAGGTTTTGGAGTTTGTTAAAAAACACCACGCTGAGCATACTTGTTGCTATAGCGTTAACCCGAGGCCACAAATTTTGAGGAACAGTAAGAAATATGCAAGAAGCGCCAAAGATTCTGATATTGAAATCGTGATGAACCTATATTTAGATTTTGATTTTATAAATTCTATGGCCAATGATGAAGTTTTCCTTAGGCTGGAAGAACTGCTTGATGAGGTGGATTTTTATTTGCAAAAAGAAAAAATCAAAAAGCCAGTAAGGGCTTTCACAGGCAACGGCTATCACCTTCTTTTTGCCTTGCCTCCCACAAGTGTTGAAGAATATCCAGACATAGGGAGCAGGCTTAAAAAATTCAGAGACACTATTGGTTATGAATTTTCAAATATGAAAAACAAAGGCATCAAGCTTGACAGCACAATGGATTTGAGAAGAGTCGCAAAAATTTATGGGACAAAAAAGCCATCAGCAAAGAAACTAAGCAAATTTTATGGCAATGAGAGAGTTGAGGATTTTGTTTTTAAGGAATATTTGCTTTCACTTGATATTTCAGAGCCTCTTGGAAATGAAATTTCGATGCCTCTGCCTGACACCATTCCGGATAAGTTCAAAGAGTTACTGGAACATGACAAGCTTATTCAAAAATTGTGGAACAATGAAGGCAAAACAGAAACAGCGGATGTTTCAAGGTCAGGCTATGATTTTTCCTTGGCAAAGACGTGTATCAAAAAAGGCATTACCGATATTAATGATTTGGTTTCGATTTTGGCTCTAAGGCCAGAAGGTGCATATCAGAAAAGCGGTAAAGGCGATAGATATCTAAGGCTCACCATAGCAAATGCCATTAAGTAGCACAAATCTGAAAAGATTGCAGACATGGAAGAGTACCTCACAACATACGAACTCAGCAAACGGATTAAAATGGCTCCCGGCACGATCCGCAACCTTGTATGGAAAAACAGGTTAATAAAAGATGTGCACTATCTCAAACCCACCTCAAGAAAGCTTCTCTTTGTATGGAGCGAAATGCAGGCCTGGCTTTGTGAATATTCCAAAGATGCCCATGACAGCGCCGATACTCACACAAAAAGTCTGATAAATATTTAACCTTTCCACTGTTGACCCACCCTTCTGGTTCATGTATTCAAATTTTATATGACATCTGGACGGAAAGGAGGTGGTTGAAAAAGCGGAAAGGGAGGATTTTTATGAGTTCCAAAATCATAGAATTTCCCGCAAGCCGCGATGAAATAAAAAGGACAAGAGAGCCTGACGCGATTAATGTTGGAAAAAAGGGAAGAGTCTACACCCGAGGTGGGAAACTGTGGGTGGATTTTTATTATCTTAGCGAAAGGGTTCGTGAACCGTCTGGGCTTATTGATACGCCGGCTAATCAGCGGAAGCTCAGAAAACAGCTGGATTTGATAATAGCCGAGATTGAAAATGAAGTTTTCAGATATGCCAAACGATTTCCTCACAGCAGCAAAAAAGAATATTTCGCAGAACTTGAAGGCAGGGCTGCCCCAAAAGATCCAATTGATGTCTGTTTTGGGGATTATGTAAAGAAATGGCGGGAAGACATGGAGCCTGGAATGACGGCAAGCCAGATAAGAGATTATACCTCTATTTTAAATACCCACCATCTCCCTTACTTTACAGAGCTTCCTTTCAGTGAATTTAGTCCTGTTTTGATGAAAAAATTTCTGGCACATCTTAAGGGTAAAAAGACACCCCGAAACAAGCCCATTTCCGCCAAAAGAATCCAGAACATCATGATACCGTTGCGGGTAATTGTAAGGGATGCATTTGATGAATACGGCTGGAATGAGCTTCATGACCCATTTGCAGGATTGAAGTTGCAGAAGCCCAAGAAATCCAGGGTATTTCCTTTCAACTTTAAGGAATGGAAAACGCTGATGGAATACATCCCCGACTGGTATAAGCCCTATTTTCAGTTTTCCGTACAAACCGGGCTTAGGCCCTCAGAACAGGTTGCTTTAAAATGGTCGGCCGTTGATGATGATGCTTTTCATATTGAGTTGAGCCGTGTTCGCAATCAGGAAAAGGCAGAGCTTAAGACACCGGAGAGTTACCGCAGTATTGCCCTCAGGCCTGCAATGCGAAAAACCCTTGAGGAACAAGCACAGCTTACGTCAGAATTTGAAAGTCTGTATGTGTTCATCAATACGTTTGGAAGACCGATTTTACAGGACAAGCTCAGGGAGCTTTGGGCAAGGGTTATGAAAAAAAGCGGTGTTAGATATCGCAGAATGTATGAAATCAGGCATACGTTTGCTTCATGGGCGTTAGCGGCCGGTGAATCGCCAGAGTGGGTTGCTAAAACACTCGGACATGTTGACACTTCCATGGTGTACAGAACTTATGGACGTTATATTCCGAATCTTACACGGCAGGACGGCTCTGCGTTTGAAAGGCAGTTTACCGAGTCATTAGATGATAAACTCAGTCCAAAATAGGCACAATTTTAGGCACAATCGCCATTTTTAATGGCTTCTGTTGACTTTAACCAATTGATTTTATTTAAGATTTAAATGGTGGAGGCGGCGGGAGTCGAACCCGCGTCCGAAAACATTCCACTTTGACCTCTACATACTTATCCTGAATTTTAAATTTCACCCGTTCACGTCTCTTTCAGGCTAGATACGTGAGGGGCTATCCCGTTAAATTTCGCGTCCCCCTAACAGGAAATCAGGTTCAGCTATCCCGCTAGTCGACGCCCCATCCGGGTCCGCGGGAGTAACCCGGTGGAACGCTGGCCTGATTAAGCGGCCAGGGCTAATTCATAATCATCTGCGATTATGTTTAAGCTCCCGTCGTTTAACGTGCGGACAGGAAAGCACGGTATGCAGCCAAAGCTTCTTTGTCCCCGTCGAAGCCGTTTCGCCCCCATGACCCAAAGGTGGGAAAATCCAAATTTCAAATTCCAAATGAAATGGAAGGAAATCTGTATTTTTCAGGTTGGGGTATGTTAAAGAGCAGTTTTGACCAAAAAGTAAGGGATATCAGTGTTTTTGTCAAGTTTTATGACTGCTCTATATCGTAATCCTTAAGATCGACCTCGCGGACCTGGATTCGTTTGAATTTTCTGGGCCGGGGGTACGGCGCAGTGGCATCGAATCCGACCTTGCAGACAAGACCCTCGTCGGTAACGGGATTAAGTTCGTGACCGCGCGCTTCGGGGATAAGGATGATGTCCCGGTCGGGCCGAAATCTCGTCGCCATGGCCCACTCCACGTCCTGGGGCTCGCGAATGTTCACGTCGGCGTCAACGACAGTCACCTGTTTTAAAGGGGGAAAGGCAGCGAAAGTGGCCAGGATGGCGTTGCGCTGGATACCTTCGATATTTTTTTCGACCTGGATCACGGCGTGGTAAAAACCGCAACCGCCGTAGGTCAGCAGCACGTCCTTAACTACCGGCACCTGGGCCGAAACCGAGCGAAAGATGCTGGCCTCGGCCATGAGACCTACAGCGTTATAAACCTCACGGCCGGGGAATATCGTATGCCAAATCGGGCTCTTGCGATGAGTGACCCCCTTGACCTTGATGACCCACCGGTCGTCCCGCTGGGCGTAATAGCCGGTGACTTCGGCTGCGGGCCCTTCGGGCTCGCGCAGGTTAGGCATCAGCTCGGCCTCCAAGATAAACTGGGCAGACGCCACCGCCTCCACCCCTATCGTCTTGGAATTGACCAGTACCAGCGGCTCTCCCAGAAGGTGGCTGGCGATGCCCAACTCATCCAGTTCGATGGGCGCTGCCACGGCGGGGACCACCGATGCAAAGTGAACCGCAGGATCGACGCCGTTGTTTATGGTGATCTCCAGGGGTTCTCCCCGCGCCTCGGCGCGTTCGTAGTAATCCCTTAAGTGACGGCCGATATCCATCAGGCAGGTCATGCGATCGCGACCGGTTATCATACACCTCATTATCGAAGCGTTGCGCACCCCGGTGTCCGGGTCTTTGGCGATGATCACACATGCGGTCAGGTACTGTCCGCCTTCCTCCGTGCCGATCTGGGGAACCGGCAGGTTCCGGATATCAAAGTTTTTTTCCACAACCTCCTGACACGGGGCCGAATCCACGACCACCGGATGCACCGGAGAGGCCCGCCACTGTGCGACGGCTTCGGCGATGTGAAAAGACAGGCAGGTCTCGGGCATCCCAAACATATCGGCCAGTACCGGCCGGTTCCAATATAAACCACCGAAAACCGGCCAGAGGCTGCCCTTGACGCTCTCGAAGAGAACCGGTTTACCGCCATGGAATTTGTCGGCGACCCCGCCGAGTTCAAAACACGGATCGACTTCGGTTTTCACGCGCACCAGATCGCGTTGCTTCGACAGGAAATCGATCACACCGTTGAGATCGGACATACCTCTTTGGGCCAGATCGCCGCACAGCTTGGCTTTGGGGCGACGCTTGGCGCTCTTGCCTTTTTGCTTTGCTTTTGAAGTTGGTTTAGCCATGGCACAAGCCTCCCGGATGTCGGCGGCCACCGATTAGCTCAGCACCGCTTTAGATTTTTTTATGGGCAACTCCATTTGGATCCGCTGTCGCACTGAGTTGTATTAAAAGATGAACATCGAACATCGAACGTCCAACATCGAATCTAACAAAACAATCAATAAAATGGCGGAGCGAAACGCGGCGCAAGCGCCTGCGCTGCGCGAGCGACACCATAAATCTTTCCGCCTCCGGCGGATCAATCTTCAATCTTCAATTTCCGGCTTATCCGGGTTGGGATTTCGGTTCGGCAGTTCTTGCCCGTCTCACTTCAAGGTCCGCGGCAGGTAGAGCGCCATCTCCGGGAATATGATCAGCAGCGCCAGGCATATGACATATGCAACCAGAAAGATGGAAACCCCTTTGAAAATCGTCGCGATGGGAATATCCGGCGCAAGGCCGCTCACGATATACACGTTCACCCCCACCGGCGGTGTCACCGCGCCCATGGTGGTCACCAGGGTGATCACCACCGTGTACCAAACCGGGTCGAACCCCAGGGCTTTCGCCAGAGGGAAAAAGATCGGGATGGTGACCACCAGAAAGCCCAATGCGTCCATGGCGCAGCCGCCCACAAGGTAAATCAGCAACACGACAAACAGAATCACCACCCGCGGAACGTTCAGCGACACCACCCAATCGGCCAGTTCGAAAGGCAGCCGTGTCACGGTCAGGAATTTACCGAACATCACGGCTCCTGTAATCAACAAGACCACCATTGCCGAAATCCGAATCGTCTCGGCCACCGCCTTGGTAAACGCCTTTTTCGAAAGCTTTCTCCTTGCCAGCCCTATCAGCAAAGCCCCGAAGGATCCAGCCGCTCCGGATTCGGTGGGCGTGAACCACCCGGCGTAGAGTCCGCCGATGACCATGAAGAACAACATCATCACCTCAACGGCCCCCAACAAAGAGATCCACTTTTCCCGCATGCCGGCCTTTGGTCCCGGCGGACCCAGGCTTTTATTTCTGAGGCACAGCCAAAAAACGGTCGCAAGGAACAGCCCGGTAAGAAAGACACCCGGCACAATGCTGGCGACGAACAGCTGGGTGATGGACTGTTCGGTCTGCACGGCGATGATAATAAGAACGACGCTTGGCGGAATGACAACCCCCAGGGTCCCGCCGATGGCGACACTGCCCGTACTCAATGCCGGATCGTAGTTGTAGCGTTTCATCTCGGGCAGGGCAATAGTGCCCATGGTCGCCGTCGTCGCCGAATTGGAGCCGCAGATGGCCGCGAATCCCGCACTGGAGAGCACAGTGGTTCCCGCCAACCCGCCCGGCAGCCGGCCCACCCACTTGTAGGCCGCATCATAGAGCCTTTCCGTCATACCGGAGTGGAAGGCAATCTGTCCCATGAGGACAAACAGCGGTATGACGCTCAGCCCGTAAGAGGAAAGCTGTCCCCACACATTTGTCGCCAGCATATAGATCGAAGCGTCGATGGAGATAAGGTAGGCGTTGCCCAAAAATCCGGCCAGAATCATGGCAAAGGACACAGGCATCCTGAGAGCCATCAGCACGAAGAGAATGATCAATCCCAGGATGGCTGTGGTGGAAGGACTCATCTGACCCCTTTCAGTTTGGAAGAATAAACGCGGCTACCCTTCACCGGCTCCTCCAGTTAAGACTAGCGTGCAGGACTTCATAAAGTCAACGAGCAACGCGAGGGTCAGCCCCGCGCATCCCAAAGAGGCCAAATAGACCCACGGATAGACGATGACTTTCATGGTCTCGGAAAGCGAGCCCGTCTCCTTGAGGACGCCTGCGTGGCGAAATACGTGCCACGTCACGATCACAAACAATGCCGTTGAAATCAGATACACCAGCATATCCACCGCGGCACGCGTTCGCGGTGTAAGCCGCTCTGTAAAAAGGCTGATTGAGACGTGTCCCTGATGGATTTGGGTGTACCCCAAGGCGAAGGCGGTGGTCATCGCGGCCAGCCAGCCGATGGTCTCGACGGTGCCTGCCATCGGGTAGCCGAACATTCTAAACACCATCTCCCCCACCGTGACCAGCATCATTGTGATCACGGAAAAACCCGCCAGAAACGCAAGTCCCCGGTTCAGAATCGAACTGAAGCGGTCTAACTGATCAACCATAGATCTCCTGCCTTTGATCATACAAGGAGTCATTCAATATCCCGGCCGCTATGCAATCAATGCACGCGACCTTTGGACCCGCGCCCTCCGCTCCTCTTGCAGAGGAAGAAAAGGCGCGGGAGCCGATGACACATCTGTTTCCTTTATTTATATTGCTTGGCGTACTTGTCTCTGATCTGGCTCAGACGATCGAGAAACTTATCAGCGGGCAGGCCCTTGGCCTTCATCTCTGTTTTCCAGGAGTCCACCATCGGAGCGAGACGGGCGTCCCATTTGGCCTTTTCGGCTGCCGAAAGCGTATGAATCTGAAGGTTGTAATTCTTCTGCGACCAGGCGAGTGCCTCGCCCACGTTCTGCTTGTCGTGGTACTGCCCGGTCCAGATGGCCATCTCCCGCGCAAGTTCGTCGATGACCTTCTTCACCTTGTCCGGCAGCTTGTCCCACTTTTTCTGGTCCATCACCGCAGCAAAGGTGACCACCACGGTGGGGTATTCCACCACGTGGTGAAGTTGTTCGGCCAGTTTGAAGTCTTTCAAGACTTCCCTGGAAGTCATGGTTCCATCGATGACGCCGGTCTGAACCGACTCGGGAACCTGGGGCATTGGCATCCCGACAGGGGCCGCGCCCAGGGCTTTTAACACAGGCACACCGGTACCGGCCGCGCGCAGTTTCATGCCTTTTAAATCTTGAAGGTTCTCGACCGGGGCCCGGGATTGGATGTGCCCGGGCTCCGTGGTGAACATCGTGATGATTTTGAATTTTTCGTATTCGGCCGGTTTGAACTCCATCATCAGATCCAGCAGGGTAAGACTCGCCACCGTGGCGTTCGGAAAAGACACAGGCAGGGCAACCCCTGAGGTTAGCGCGAAACGTCCCGGATCGTATGAGGGCGAGCCCAAGCCGATGTCGGCCACGCCTCTCAATACCCCGTCATACATATCTCTGGCTCCCAAAAGGGTACTCCCCGGGAAGGTTTGAACCTTCACCATTCCATCCGTGCGTTTTTCAATCTCCTCGGCCCAGTGGGTCATCTGCTTGCCGGGAAACGTGCGCGCCGGGGCGAAGAAAGCATAGGTAAGCTTTATGGTATCTTTGGCCAGGGCTTGCGGCGAAACGCCGCCCCATATGAGGGATACGACAACGAAAAACATTACCATAGGCGGTATCAGGCGCTTGATTCTCATGGCATCTCCTTTCGGTTGGTTGTGGTAACGTCAATTTCCGGCGGCTTGTCACGGGTGATGCCACCGGCAAAACTCAGATATTTGGATCGTTCGTATAAGCGCAACAGCTCTACGAACCCCATATACTTTTGATCGAAGAGCGCTCGGGTGTCAACCCCGTTGTAATCGTAAAATCCCTTGCCCGTCCTGGGCCCCATCTCCTGCTTTTCCATCTTCTCTCTAACCAGCTTCGGTGGTTTGAAATGCTTCTCGCCCAGCGTGGCATGCAGGTAATCGCCGGCATGCGAGAGGATGTCGACACCGCCCAGGTCAACGAACTCGATCAGACCCAGAACGCCCAGACGGAAACCGAATCCGGCCTTGATGGCGGTATCGATCTCCCCGGCCGTGGTTACCCCCTCCTGCAGAATGCGAATTGCCTCGTTCATGGCCGCCGCCTGAATTCTGGGCACAACGAAACCGGGACTAGTGCGCATCTTGACCGGTATTTTCCCGATGTCGCTGAGAAACTCACCCACCCGCTCAATGGCCCACGGGTGGGTTTTCTCGCCGTGGGCAATCTCCACCAGGGGGATCAGAAAAGCCGGGTTCAGCCAATGGGCGGATACCACACTGCCGGGTCGGGTGCACACATCCCAAAAAACATCGAGATGAAAAGTCGAAGTGGCCGAGGCGATGACGGCCGCTTCGCCCATAAGGGGCCCGATCGTCTGGTAAAACGCCTGTTTGATGGTCACTTTCTCCGGAAGCGCTTCGAACACGAACGAAGCCCCGGCGATTCCCTGCGCCAGGTCTGTTGAGACGCCAAGGTCGCCGGCCAGGGCTGCGGGATCTGCGCGGAGCACACCGAGCCGGTCTAGAAGCTTCAGGTTCGCCTGCACTTCGTCATGCGCGCGGTCCAGAGCCTCGGCCTGCCGGTCGGGTTCGCGCTTTTTCGTATCTATGAGCGTTACCTTGTGCCCCCGATCAGCCATCAACACCGCCGTTGCGATGCCGATGCCCATCCGGCCAGGGCCGGCAATGGCTATCGAATCTCCGGTCATGCGTTCACCTCGCAAATCGTTCCGGGCTTCAACGACGAACGGGCGCCTGAGTCCTTTGTCGGATTACGCATCGAATCCCTCCTTCAACAGCTTCTTAAACGCCTCCAGCGGCAGATCACCCACACCCAGAGTCTCAAGGGTGCGGCCCGTTTTCCCGAAGTCCTCCCCGCAGATGGTACCGATGAGGGTCAGCAGTGAATCGGCTAGGGGGGTTTCCACCCGGCATAAATCGCCGATGGATGCCATCAGTGCAAGATTGCACTTTACATCTTCCACAATATAACGGTGGCCGACATCCAGACTCTCCCGCCATTTTTCGCTTTTGACCAGATCGGTGTGGGCTTTTCTGCCGTACATCCATTCCGTGTCGCTTGCAGGATCATAGTGGTCTCTGAAAGAATAATGGTGCGATGAGAATCCCAAAGCCTTCCTCAGTTCTATGCGCTCGGCATCATGGGCCAGAACGAGTTTTTTCACCGACGGTGTGGTGCCTTCGTTGTGGATATCCCAGGAAGAAAAATGCTCGATCGCGCCGGTGTTGAGCAGAAACAGGACGGAGTGGATGATGGGGCCGACATTCAACAGCGCAATGGAAAGGGCATTTTCGACGGTGTGGGCCGCCGGATAGAGCCGCTTGACCACCTCGAAAACCTTGTCGGTAATGCGTGCCGGGAACACCCCCACCGGCAGATGTGCCGCCAGGCCGCTCACCTGCACTTTCGCGGATTCCACCTTGCGGGTGAGATACGGCAAAGTGCCCGGCTCTGCATAGCCGACGTCGATTCGCCGGCCCGCGTCGCGGATGGCTTTTTCAAATACGAGGGGGCCGAGAGATCCCGGTGAAAGGAACACCACCTGTCCATTTTCCAGGTGGGGGGCTAACGTAGATGCACGCTGGATCTGGGAGGGGGCCGGATCGGTGCACAACACCACATCGGCCCCTTGCACGACCCGGCCCGGATCATCCGACACGCGTTCAAGTCGGGCTTCACCGGTTCTGCCCATTCCCTCTAAAAAGATCGTGTGTTTCCGGTACAGCTCGGCGTGCCTGTCCTTTGAGCCCGGCCACATCCTTACCTTGTGCCCGGCCAGGGCGAAGTCGCCCGCCATGGTGTAGGACCCGTTGCCGCCCCCGACTACCGCCAGTTCCAGTGTGCTCACATGCAGCCCTTTTCACAGCCAAAGCATGGTTCGTGCGACTTCGGAGGGAATATTAAAGAAAAGATCAGAGGATCGAAGGCAAGCAATGCGTGTTGATTGAATACCATCGGTTTGCCTGCCATCACGACCTCCTTTCGATTTGTTCATTTTCATGTCAGGGGCGACGAGACATATACAGTAAAGAATCCGGGCCCAGAGGACCAGGATTTCTATGTTTGATTAAACAGCTGGTGCTGATGTTAGAGCAGAGAACAAGATGAATATTGTTCAGTTAATTTTATACAAAAAATTTATTAATTTTAATTATTGGACTGCCCTTTCATTGTCAAGATAAAAAAATCCGGGGAGTTCTTAAGGGGTCCAAATTGCATCAGCACTGATAAATCCATGAATCGGGTAGGTGCTTATCGGGTTTTTTAGGGGACCATCAAGATTGGTTTGGGATGCGCGTACATACAATTGCATACAGTCATCTATACGACCGTGAAATCAGCAGCGCCTGACGGTTCATCACCGCCTTCACCCCAGCGTTTAAAGAGGGAATGTTGGATGCCGAAATAATCAAAAATCTTTCCGACGGTCTGATCGATGATGTCTTCGATGGTCTTGGGGTGGTGATAAAAAGAGGGGACCGGCGGCAGAATGTGGGCGCCCATGTCGGCCGCCATGGTCATGAGCCTGAGATGTCCCTTGTGCAGGGGTGTTTCCCTTACCATCAGGACCAGTTTGCGACTTTCTTTCAAAGTAACGTCGGCCGCCCGTAAAAGCAGGTTGTCGGTGAAGGAATTGGCAATCCCGGACAGGGATTTAATGGTGCAGGGGGCAACAATCATGCCCTCGGTTAAAAAGGAACCGCTGGCCACGGCGGCGGCAACATCGGCATTGGCATAGGTGCAGGACGCCATGGCCGCCACTTCTTCAACCGTATGGTCGGTCTCGATGGCGATATTGGTTTTTCCGGCTTCTGAAATGATCAGGTGGGTTTCATGCCCGCTGTCTTTCAGGAGGGTCAGAAGGCGAATCCCGTAGATGACGCCGCTGGCGCCCGAAATTCCGACAACAATTCGCTTTGGCATGGTGTTCCTTTCATTTTTCATTTAACGTATAAAGCGGCGCTAGCTGTTCAAGAATCAGGTCCGTCAGAATGCGGCTGTTTTCAAGAACCGTCCTGATTCCCGTTTCATCCAGGTTGTCCCAGTGAATGCCGGCCGTAACCACCACCGGCGTGTTCAGGGCGGAAGCGATCTTAAGCGCAATCGCGCGGGCCAGCTGATCCTCTTTGTGGCCCACGAAACAATAGACGGAAGCCGAGGCACTTATCCGGCGGCTGTCGCTTAAACTCGGTCGCGGCAGAGCGGTCGCCACCGCACCGATGTGCGGCTTTTCACCGCCCCAGATCGACACCAGAAGATCTGTACCGATCACTCTGACAGCGGCCTCGATATCATACTTTCCCTCACGGGTTTTGACAACAAAGTCCGTCTCTGCCATTTGGATATCCTGCGTTCGCTTACACGGTAGCCTTTTTTCGCGAGTTTCAAAGCACATCCAGTTTCGCGGGATCGTGCAGCAAATTTTTGGTGTATAGGTAAATGTTTATCACACACCACGCATCTATGCAATTACATGTACAGCAATTACAGGGATAGGTTATTCTTTCTGACATGACTTTGAAATCATTGTATTAAGGCGAAATTATTAAATTCTCACGCAAAGACGCAGAGACGCAAAGAAAGATCATAAAAACTTAGCGGCTTTGCGTGAGGTAATTTTTTTTGGTCAAGCTTGATAAACACAATTACTTTGACGGAACCCTGACAGCAATTAACCCAACTGTTGACTATAACCTTCAAATTGTACAGAATACCAACGGTGTTATTGTCGATCCGGGTGGACCGGCATTTGCCAATACCGGTGGCGACGACGGCGGCTGATTCATTGCCGCCGCAGCCTACCGGTCCGATATGGAGAATTAAGCAGCGATATTGAAGAAAGGACGCATACGATGGATTTTAATACCACTATCGTAAGGGAAATCAAAGATACACCGGCGATGTGCCATTGCGCCACTTTGGTGCAAAACAGACATGGCCAGCTCATCTGTATCTGGTATGAGGGTGCTTATGAAACCTCCTCCGATACGGTATTAAATATATCGTACAAAGATGCCGACAATCCTGAATGGGAAGCGCCGCGGAGTCTGTTTAACTTTCCCGATGTCCCTCTCGGCAATCCTGTTTTGTTCACCTTTGACGGCGCAAAGATATTTCTCGTTTTTTCATTGCTTATCAGAGAATCCTGGAAAGACAGTATTTTATGCATCTCCACTTCTGAAGACGGCGGCCGGGAATGGTCTCAGCCTGCAATTCTGCTAGCAAAAAAAGGATTTATGGCCAAAACCCAACCGCTGAGACTGCAATCCGGAAGGATCGTCATTCCCATATACCAAGAAGAGGAGATCTGCCCCTATGTACTTATTCTGGATGAAATGGAAGATCTTCAAAATCAAAAACTGGTGGCGGAAACCATGGCCAGGGGAATCGCCATCCAGCCTGCGGTGACGGAGCTGGAGCCGGACAAACTGCTCATGCTGTGCCGAACCTCCCGGGCCAAGATATGGGCAAGCTTGTCCTATAATGGCGGCTTTAGCTGGAGCATTCTCAGCCCCACCCTTATTGCCAATCCCAATAGCGCTATCGATCTGATTACGGCGTGCACCGGTGAATTGATTCTGGCATTTAACAATTCCGAGTCGAATCGAAATTCCCTGAGCGTGTCACTTTCCACGGATAAAGGAAAATCGTGGTCTTTTCTGCGGGATATAGAAAGCGGAGAAGGAGAATATGCTTACCCGTGTTTGATAGAAGATAATTAAGGGCGTATACATCTTGTGTATACAGAAAGCCGCTTTCGCATCAAGCATGTTCAATTCGATCTGGACTGGCTGAAACACCATCGGCTTAAGACGCCTTTGATCACGTCTGCCGGTTAGTCCGCCTCCGGCGAATTGAGCCCGTTTGCCCGTTTAGCCGGTTAAAAGATATAAGGATTGGCTCCTTCCTTTTAACCAGCTAAAACCTTCAATACGCTAAATGTTAGTTGTCTTTTGTTGGTTGATCGTCAATGTCGTTAACTTAGCATCAACTTCTCGTGGGAGTGGATTCCAGCCACGAAAAAAAGCCTCTTTAAAGTCTTAATCGCGGCTGGAAGCCGCTCCCACCGAAGTAGTGATTTGCATTGCTTCACGACTGATTATCCTTCGAACATTTTCTGAAATAAGTGATACCCGACTAACGGGCTAAACCAACTCAACGGGCAAACGGGCAAACCGACTAACCGGCCTACGGCCCTAAATCCTCGCCCTTCTCAATCGCCTCGGCCAGTTTCATGGAGTGGCATGCATTTTGAAAGTTCGACACGGTCGCTTTATTGTGCAGGATTGCTTCGAAAAAATCGCTGTACTCACCGACAAATCCCGATACGACCAGCGGATCGTCATCATCACTGCCTTCTATTATTTGGTGAACCTTTGAATTTTGATGGACAATGATCCGCCCAGGAATATCTTCGGTATAGTGCTGGGGGGAATGCAGGTAGGCTGAAATATCATTGCTGTGCACTTCATATCTTTCGACACTCGATCCGGAGCAAGGAAAAAACTTCATCAACCCTTTGACGCCGGATTCGAAGACAATTCTGCTGATCCAGATATTCGTATCATTTTCAGGATTCTTCCATTTCTCGGTTAACACGGTTTGGACCTGCCCCAAAAGATATTCCATGTAATTAATACTGTGGATTCCGGTTTCAGTGATAAAATCCGCAGTGTGTCTTTGATTGCGATAAAAATGGCATTCCGCAAAATAAATGCCCTGCATCTGCCGTACAATCTGCTTGAACTGTTGATTCAAGGGGGTGTAGCGGCGGTTGAAGGCCACCACGTTTGTGACCTTGACCGAATGGCTGAACGCTTCGGCTTCATCATAATTTCGACCGGGTGGTTTTTCGGTTAGAACCGGCATATTTCGAGCCAGCACTTTATCGAGAACACCTTTAAGCGCATCGGCGTGAATGATTATGGCAAAACAGTTAACATCTGGATCACGCAATAATTCATCCAGGCTGGCGTATACTCTCTGGATACCAAACTTTCGTGCGGCGGTTTGCGCTTTTTCGGCAGTTCTGTTCCAGATGCCGGTGATCTGCAGGGAATATTTTTTTTGTAAAAACTTGACTGCCGGAAGGTGGTACAATTGGGCCCATTCGCCGGCACCGATCATAGCAAGGTTAATGGTTATTGGATTCATATCCTTTACTCAATAACTCAAGTTTCGCACCCCTGAAATGGTGCAAGCTCCGTTAAATTCTCGGTTAAAGCATCCAAATAATGCTGAAAATCTTCGTTAATTTTAAAAATATCAAAAATGGTTGAAAATGAAAC
>Ga0126332_10000373_pt1 | contig 16635 bp, 19 predicted proteins | sample InaspJWI42metaG_FD_94482 | JGI IMG/M metagenome (GOLD analysis project Ga0126332, IMG submission 94482) | Marine gutless worms symbiont microbial communities from Oahu, Hawaii - Inanidrilus sp. 2 OAHU.JWI-42 metaG | ecosystem: Host-associated > Annelida > Digestive system > Unclassified...
TATTGGATAGTTACATATATCATAATTAGGAGCCCTTTACTACTTCAAAGCAGTAAACATAGAAGATAATTGTTAGCCGTAAGCCCTTATTAAGAGGTGCGAAACTTGAGAGGATAATTTGTGGGTATCTTTTTCTTGTCCACATAGGGTTGAAGGGCATATCCTGTGGATGCCAAAAGGCCGCCCATGATAACATGGCAGTCGTCTTTTTCGACTAGCTTCCGCACCTTGGTCAAAGCAACCGCGGGTTTGGTCTCTGTGTCGGCTGTGAACAACTTAATTTTACGCCCGGCCACTTCCCAGTTTTGGCTGTTAAGAAAAACTTCCAGCCCCGAGAGCATGTTCCTTCCCGTCTGGGCCGCATGCCCGGTAAGCGGGCCGAAATAGCCGATCCTAATCGGTTCTTTACTCTGCGCCAAAGACGAAGCGGGCATCACGGCGATACCGATCACCAACGCGCCTATGACAACCAATAGCGTTATTTTATTCATGATTTTTCCTCCTTTCATGATTTATTGATAAAAACAAAAGGACTTTTTATCCATCATAGATATCTATGTCTCCTTATCCCCTCCTTTCACAAATAGTGTTACCAATTCTTTCAAGCCACCCGGGGCAAACCAAATGAGCAGTATATAGATCGATCCAATGATCAAAAGCCATCTATCAGTGTAGTCGCTAACGAAATTCTTCAGAAAAACGATAATTCCAGCCCCCACGGCGGGACCAATCAACGTACCGGGTCCCCCCAGAATAACCGAGAGAAAGGCCTCGAAAGAAGAATTCAGGTTAGCATCCACGGGGCTTACAAAACCGTTATAATAAGCCCAGAGTATGCCGGATATCCCACCGAAGGTCCCGGCCACAACATAGGCCAGGTATTTGTGCAGCCAGGTGTTGTACCCGAGAATTCGCATGCGTGATTCGCTTTCGCGGACTCCCATGAGACTCTGTCCAAAGGGCGAACGGGTAAAGATGTACAAAAGAATGAATGCAATGAGAAAAACGAATAGGACAACAAAATAGAAAACGATCGGTTCATCGAGAGAAAAGGGAAGCCCCAGCTCGGGTGTGGGAATACCGGCGATGCCGTTATCACCTCCGGTCATGGAGACCCATCTGTAGGTTAGCCCCCATATGACCATTCCCAGTGCCAGTGTGAGCATGAGAAAATAAACCCCACTAGTATGGGACACTATCAGGCCGAATATGGAGGCTATTACAAGCGAGGCAAGAAGGCTGCTTGTCACGCAACCCAGGAATCCAACTTGATAGCGGGTACTTAATATCGCTATCACATACGCGGACGCGCCGAAGTAGGCGCAATGCCCAAAGGACGGCAATCCCGTGTATCCCATTAGGATATCAAGGCTCATGGCCAATATCCCGTATATGAGCATCTGGGTGAGAATTGTTAACCAGTACTCTGAGATAACAGGCGGTAGGATAAATAAAATGATGAAAGCCGCGATAATCCCCACTACTTTAAGTCTGGATATAGTAATCGCCCACATTAATCAATTCCCTAACTCGGTTTTGCGCCGAAAAGGCCTGTTGGTCTAATGGCGAGCACTATCGCCATAGGAAGAAAGAGGGTGAAATAAGAGAGTTCCGGAACCAGGGCCTTGCCCCAGCTATCCACCAACCCCACCAGGAGACTTCCAACTGCCGCTCCCTTGAGGCTCCCCATGCCCCCTACGATCACCACAACGAAAGCCAACGGCAGGACTGCGAAATCAGCCCCTGCATATACCCCGAAAATAGGGGCGGCCACAACCCCGCCAAATGCAGCCAGAAAGGCGCCAAAAGCGAACATGAGCCCTGAAATCAGAGGGACATTGATGCCGACTCCTCGGGTCATCTCGTTATCGTCCACCGTTGCCCGAAGCTGGGCGCCGACGGCGGTCTTCTCATTGAACAACCACAGGAGAGTGGCAACTACGATCGAAAGTAAGATCACAAAAAAACGGTATTTCGGAAATATGACGGGCCAGGAAATAGAACCTTTGAGGAAAGCCGGGGCAGGAAACGATAAGGGATCTCCGCCCCAGGTATACAAAGCGAGGTCTCTGAAAATAAGGGCAAAGCCCATGGTCATCAGGACCTGGGGAAAAGGTTCAAAGTATTTTCGAAGGAAAAAACGCTGCATCCCGAATCCGATTATAGCGATAGATAATGCCCCTCCGAGGATAGCCAAAACAAAGCTCTTGGTTATTCCGTATAAAGAGAAGCCTATATATCCGCCGAGCATATAGTAAGAACCATGGGAAATGTTCACGATGTTCATCACCCCGAAAATCAGGGAAAGCCCACTCGCCAAAAGGAAGAGGATAGCTGCATAGGAAATACCGCTGAGAGTCTGAACAACAAAAAACTCCATCGTTAGTACCTTTTGCTGTTGGGAAGTTTTTGTATATGGGGCAGTGGAGCGTCGGGAGACAAAATTGCACATATGAGCAGTTTAAGCACATATGTATACAACTCTTAAAAGATAAAGTTCCTCATTTACATGCCCTTTGTCAAGGAAAAAATTGAAAGACCATCAGTTTGTTAATACAATCAACCTCGCATCTGCTACCAATTGACAAAAACACTTTGTGAAGTTATAAAAATTATCTTGAAGTTCCTAACTTCAAAAGTATACATAAAACGATCAGGTTGTGCCAAAGGAGGCGTTCATGCAAGGGGTGTGCGGGAAGCTGCTCGAAATTGATCTGAGCAAAGGGAAAACGAAAAACCACGCCGTCTCTGATGATATGATTGAGAAGTACCTGGGTGGGAGAGGCTTGGGAGCACGATTGCTGTTTGATATGCTGCCTGCCGGGACCCATCCGCTTTCTCCGGAAAATGTACTCATTTTTCTGACCGGCCCTCTTACCGGAACGAAAGTCCCGGGTTCATCGAAATTTGTTGTGATCACCAAGTCACCGCTCACCCAAGGCTGGTGTGACAGTTATTCGAGCGGAAAGCTGCCAGGTGAACTCAAGAAGCTGGGTTATGACGGATTGATCATCCGCGCAAAGTCGAATCACCCGTGTTATCTGAGGATTGATGACAGCGGCGTCCATATAAGGGCGGCCGACGCGATATGGGGAAAAGACAGCTTCGAGACCGACAGAATTCTCAAAGAAATCGAAGGGGATCCTTCTGCCGGGATTACATCGATTGGACCGGCCGGAGAAAGGCTCTGTAGATTTGCCAGCATCAATAGCGAGCTATATCGTCAGGCCGGAAGAGGCGGAGTTGGGGCTGTGATGGGCTCAAAAAACCTCAAGGCCATTATGATCAGGAGCAAAGGAAAAGTTCAGCAGCATGATCGTAAAAAGCTGGCCGAATTGAACAAAAAAAACTATGAGCGGTCCCGCAAAAGCGAAGTGGCCAAGGCCAGGATGAAATACGGGACATCGATGACCCTCAACATCACTCATACGGGTGGAATTTTGCCCACCAAGAATTTCCAATTTGGTACATGGGAAAAGGCATTGAAAAAAATCGACGCTGAAGGTGTTTACAAAAGCACGATATCACGCAAAGCATGCATTTCTTGCTTTACCCCTTGTAGTCTGGTTACCAAAGCTTCCGGCGGTAAATACAAGGGAAGTACGATTGAGGGACCGGAGTACGAAACGCTGTCGATGTTGGGATCCAATTTGCTGATCGACACTTTGCCTGAAATTATTCAGGCCAATATACTGTGTGATAAATTGGGAATGGATACCATATCCGCAGGTAACGTGATCGGCTTCACGATGGAGTGTTTTGAGAAAGGATTGATTACCACTGCTCAGACAGAGGGCCTGGATATTCGCTTCGGAGATGGCGAAGCCAGTCTGGCCGCCATTGAAATGATTGCCACCAGAAGCGGTTTCGGCGATGTACTCGCCGAAGGCGTGCGCAAGGCGGCAGTGTATGTCGGCAATGACTCCGAGCGCTTTGCGCTGCACGTAAAAGGCATGGAGTTTCCCGGATACGAGCCCAGAGGCGCTTTTGGCGCGGCTCTTTCCTATGCAGTCAGTCCACGGGGCGCATGCCACCGCAGAGCCTGGCCGCCGGCCCAGGAAATCCTTGGCGACTATCCGCCTTATACCGCGGAAGGCAAAGCGGAAATGGTCAAAGCATTATACAATGACAATTGTATATTGCATTCGCTGCTGGTCTGTGATTTTCAATCTAAATTCATTCCCTTGTCTATGGCGGATTACACTCAATACTTTCAAGCCGTCACCGGTGAAGATATTTCAGAGGAAGAATTTTTTACCATGGCCGGAAGAATTGAGACATTGATTCGGATGTTCAATCTCAGAGAGGGTCTGACGAGAGAAGATGATACACTGCCCTATCGAACCCTGCATGAACCGCTTCCGGATGGTCCGGCTACAGGACAGTGCATTGGCGAGGAAAATCTCAATCGGATGATCGACGAATACTATGCATCCCGAGGATGGGATTCATCCGGCGTTCCAACTGAACAGACTCTCAAAAAATATCAACTCTGAAAATATACAGTGAGCCCTGTTAATCGACTTTTCCAGGATTCCTTTAAAGCAATGAACGTCACCATCAGCGTACTGGGTCCCGAGCTTACCCTCAAGCAGGATATGACCCTGGAACCCGAATCCCCGACCCTAAAAGATGTTGCCAGCTTCCTTTTAAAGCAGGACCGGTCAAAATGGGAGCATATCTTTAAAGACAACCTTCCGCCGACGGAACGCTATGCCGTCTTGATCAACGGCAAAAACATCCAATCCCTTGAAGGGTTTGAAACAAGAATACACGAAGGTGACGAGATCGTCTTTGCGGTGCTTATATCGGGCGGGTAGAGATCCGGCAAATCAAAAATTCGAATGATCCAAACACACCGATGCAATCGGTAATTGATTCATTGGGAATTGGGATTTGTTTGATATTTGATATTTGTCATTTGGATTTTTCTGATGACCAGGGTTTAGGCGAGGAGTTTTAAAATGCGAGCAATGGTTCTTCATAAACTGGGAGGTCCGGTTACACTTGAAACGGTGGACAAACCCACTATCGGACCATCAGAGGCATTGGTGCGGGTCAGGGCCACGGGTGTAGGGCTGACCGTTTTGATCATGAAAAATACTCCGGGGCTGGTGACCCGTTACCCCAGGATTTTGGGACACGAAATAGCGGGTGAAGTCGTTGACAAAGGCAGTGAGGTGAAAAATGTTGAGAAAGGGGACCGGGTTGGCTGTCATTTCTATCTGACATGTAAAGTCTGTAAATTCTGCAGAAGCGGCAAAGAGACACTCTGTGAAAATTTTGCAGGATATGTCGGTATGGCCTGCGACGGGGGGTATGCCGAATACATGAAGGTACCTGCACTTAACCTGTGTCCTTTGCCTGAGGAAATCTCTACCCGAAGTCTTTAAAGAGAAGCCCATATTTCGAGTCGACCCAATTGTCGTTTTAAGGAAAGGATTGGAAATTCATGGATCGCGATACGTTTCCATGGCCGAACTGATACAGGCGGTCGATATCGTCAAACAGGGCAAAATAAAAACTGTCGTCACCCAGACGTTTGCTTTGGAGGAAGCGGAGAAAGTCCATCAGTTGTTGCAAGAGAATAAAATTACGGGCAGGGCTGCCTTAATCCTCTAGATATTCCCGGATAAAGGGAAAACGTCATAGGGTAAAATCAAAAATGGCAAGGAGAATTTTAATGAATTCAAGAAAAATTGATGGCCACCGGCACATACTCTTTTCAGAAGCAATTGACGTTGCCAGCAAGTTGGATCCGGTCCGGTCGGTGAACATTTATCCACCGGATATCCAGGAAAAATCCGAGGAAATCAATCGCAAAATGGGTGTGGATTGGAACCGCAAGATGCATGATTTTGACGAGAATATCGCGGACCTGGAGGCGGCCGGCATGGATATGGGCGTCCTGCAACCGACGCAAACCATGTTTTTCTATTGGGCAGAATCAGCTGCGGCCGCAGAGCTGACCCGCATGGTTAACGAATACACCGCTCAAAATGTCCGCAAGCATTCTGAGCATTATTGGGGTTTAGCGACGATACCCTTGCAGGATGTGGAATTGGCAGTAAAGGAACTCACTTACGCGATTGAAGAACTCGGATTAATAGGCGTGGTGACCGGCTCGAATGTTAATGGTCGGGGATTTGATGAGGAACAATTTCTGCCGTTCTTTGAAAAGGTAGAAGCGCTTGATGTGCCGATTTTTATCCATCCGAACAATCCTTCGGGGATTGAGCGGATGAAAGGCTTTTACCTGGCCAATTTCCTGGCTTATCCTTTGGAATCCGCGATAACTGCGGCCCAATTAGTGTTTGGCGGCGTTCTAGACCGCTATCCCGGACTAAAGATCTGTTTGTCGCATGCCGGAGGGGTTCTGCCCTTTTTGCTGGGTCGCCTGGAACACGGCCGGTCTGTGCGCCCGGAAGCACAGGAGCATTGCCAGCATCCTTTCCCTCATTACTTGAAGAATTTTTATGTAGACACCCTTACCTTCCGACCCGACACACTGCGCTTCGTGTTGGAAATTATGCCGGAGGGACATGTTTTTATGGGAACAGATTACCCCTATGATATGGCCGATACCAATCCGGTCGGTTCGGTTGAGATGGCGGTTGCAGATGAAACTCAGCGGACAAAGATTTGCGGAGAAAACATTGCTGCGGTACTGGGGTTTTCCCAACCCGGATAAGGCGGAATTGAAGATTGATCCGCCGGAGGCGGAAAGATTTATGGTATCGCTCGCGCAGCGCAGGCGCTTGCGCCACGTCTCGCTCTGTCTTTTCTATCTAAATCGATCGTTCGACCCAGAGGCTCTCGACGGGTAGCATTCTTTAAATAATCAATCTGGCTATGGTATAAATCATGTGCAAACATGATGTGATTTCAATAAATAGGTACTGAATAGGCAAATGATTCATAAAGAAGTGAAGGAGGAGAAAATGTCATCCGATCAGAAAATACTACTAACGGTAATCCTGCATCGTGACCAATAAAAGAACTTGGATGGTATCTTGATCCTTTTACTCGTCATGCATTGGACCTAATGATTCTCCATTTAGATCTCCTTCAACAGCTTGAACATAATATTGAGCGACTTCATCGGCCGTCATTTCGCCCTCACCCCAACCCATCTTCTCAGCTGTCTCTTTGACCAACGGCGGGCAGACGACATTTATCCGCTGCCCCCGGGGCATATCAAGTGCCATTGCACGAGCAAATGCTTCAACACCGGAATTGATCACCGATATCAATACTGTTCCCGGATTCGGACGATGGGCTAATATTCCACTGACAAGGGTAAATGAACCATTGTCATTCAGATGTGATCGCCCGTAACGGACAAGGTTGATTTGTCCCATGAGTTTGTTCCCCAGGCTAGATTCAAAATCTTCATCGGTTAGTTGATCGAGTGGCTTGAACGCTCCTGTGCCGGCCGCACTAACCACTGCGTCAATATTGTTAATGGATTCGTACATACTGGCAATAGAATTCGGATCACTCAGGTCAACGCGAACCTCTTCGTTTCTCGAAGCACGAATCACCTCATGGCGACTCCCAAGGGCACTAGCGACAGCACTGCCAATGGTCCCACTGGCTCCAACAACAATTATTTTCATATATGCCTCCTTTATTTAGCGCTTAATAATTTCATATCGACAATCTTCAATCTTCAATTCCGGCTTATCCGGGTTGGGTTTCCAACAACATAAGGATCAACTGCAAGGTTTCAAGCGCCCGTCAATTCAGTGGATACCTTATCTGCCGGCGGTGAAAGGAAAGAGCACCCGCACCAGGTGTCATCCGGATGTGGCGCAAGGGATTGAAACAGGCATTCCGCCCCTGATTCTGGGGTCAATTACCTAAATCACGTGTTGTTAAAACAGGATTTTTAATTAGACTTATAGGGGAATTCGATTTTGTCCAAAATCTTCAATCTTCAATTCATTGGCGGATCCGGGTCAGGTCTTTTCTCAATGAAGATTGATGGGTTGTTTGCCCGGATCTCCGATAAAAGGAAGTACCAGAAGCCAGGGCAAGGTCAATTTTTTGGGTTCACGAAATTGCGACAAACCGATGGTCATGCCTTCATGGCCTTTGGTCGGTTGAGCACGATAAGTGCCGAACAGGCGGTCCCACCATGACAAATTGAAGCCGAAATTGCTGTTCGTCTCGCGGATGATCACGGAGTGGTGCACCCGGTGCATGTCCGGGGTGACCACCAGATATCTCACTATGCGGTCAAGTCTGAGCGGGATTTTAATATTGCCGTGATTGAAGATTGCCATGCCGTTTAAGATAATCTCGAATGTCAATACCGCCGCAGCGGGAGGACCGAGGGCTAACACCACTGACATTTTGATGACCATCGACAGGAGCATTTCGATGGGGTGAAACCGCAAGCCGGTGGTCAGATCATAATCGAGATCGGCATGGTGCATCATGTGCAAGCGCCACAGAATCGGAATGGCATGAAACATAACGTGCTGAAGATAGATGACCAGATCCAACACAACTATTCCGATGACCAACTTCAGCCAGAATGGAAGGCCAACATTGGTCAGCAGACCCCACCCACCCTCCTGGGCCTTCAGGGCCATGTCAATCGCCAGGATAGGAAAAACTAAATGTAATACCAGCGGATTAAGGAAGGTAATGCTGAGATTGCTGATCCAGCGTGCTGTTTTGGAAGTCGTCAATCTGCGCCGGGGTGATATCCATTCCAAAATAACTATCAAAGCGAAAATACTAAAAAAAAATACCAGCCGGATGACGACTTCATTGTTCACAGCACTCACCCTTTAATCAAACATTGAAAACCTGGTCTTCTGGGCCCGGATACTTTAGGAACTGCCACCGATTCATCCATTACTATTTTCGTCCGATCCGCCCAAAGATGCCCTTTTTATGTGCGGTCGGTTTCGGCAGGCCGAGGTGTCTGCAGATCACTTCCTCAAGCTGTTTATCTGAGACGTCGGTGCCTTCCACAACAATTTCATCGCCTACCATAACAGCCGGTGCTACCGGTAGGTCGAGTTCAAAGTATTCGTCGGTCATGTATTCTTCTTTTGGTTTTTCAATGGCTTCAATATCAATGTCATATTTTTCACCCAGACCGGGCATCATTTTATAAAAATGCTTTCACGGCTTACCGTTGGGCAGGTTAATAAAGAATCTGATTTTCAGCATGTCATCCTCCTTTTTATAATTCTTATTCATTGCTCAGTAGAAGACAATGAAACGGCTTTTGTCCGGTCCTAAAAATTTATTCAGCGCTCCTTTTTTGCGCCACCTGGACCACCATGTGGGTTCCACGGGAAAGTTTACGGCACCTTTGATGTGACCGGTTCTGTATTCCCACTCCTGGCGAGTGTCCACCAACAGCAGATTTCTTGAGTGAGCCCTTAGCCCCCGGCGATGTGAAACCCCATGGCTCGCAAGTCCGGGACGCCCTCTTCCAGACGCACAGCATGAAATCCCCTCGCGTGGTGCATCTCTACGGCCTTAATAGAAAGAACGCAGTAAGGACCCCGGCAGTATGCGACGATTTCCTGGTCGTAAGGCAGCTCGGCCAGGCGCCGTTCAAGTTCATTTAGGGGGATGGATAAGGCTCCGGGAATGTGGCCGGCATTGTATTCCTCTACCGGTCGGACATCCAGAACGGTTACCGCACCTTCTCGGACGCGTTCCAGGAGCGCTTCTCGATCTACAGGCTCCACCCCCTCGCGACCCTCCAGAAAGCGATGCTTAATATATTCCACCTCAGCCAATCTGCTCTCGGCGAGCATGCGCATGGCGCGAAAGAATTCGCAGACAGTCTGGTCGGCAAGACGGTAGATGACAAATAACCCCTTTTTTTCTGCATCCACCAGACGAGCTGCTCGAAGAATTTGCAGATGCTGGGAGGCATTGGCTAAGGTCAGGCTTGATTCCTTTGCCAGAACTTCGACCGTTCGTTCGCCCTGGCACAAGAGGTCCAGGAGTTCGAGTCGTTTGGGACTGGATACCGCTTTGCCAATGCGCGCAAACTGCTCATATATCGCATCCTTGAAAAGCCGATTTGGATTTTTCATTTGACCACCTCAAGTATTCAATAAGTCAGTTGATTAGTTGATCAATAAAATAGACTTGTCTCTGTGTCAAGAAAAAAGTCATCATTAATACTTCTTGTGGTCCTTGTCGTCTTAAGCGTTAAAATAAATCGCAAATTGAACCGATTCACCGCAAATCAGCAGAATAAAATACCTCTCACTGATCAAACAGAGTAAGGCGGTTGTTCTACCCCATGGTTGACGGCAGCCACAGTGCCAGCTGGAGGAATGCGGCGATAAGCACGACCAAAATCAGACATACGATTACAAAGGGTATGACGCCTCGAAAAATCTCGGACAGGGGAACTTCAGGTGTGACCCGCTGCATGACGAATACATTGAGCCCGATGGGAGGCGTCAACATGGCGATTTCCATCATTACGGTCATATAGATTCCAAACCATACCGGGTCGAAACCCAGGTTGCGGCAGATGGGAAACACCAGGGGTAAGGTCAAAATCAGCATCCCGAAAGTATCCAGAACGGCACCCAGCAGCAGAAACATGATAGAGAATAAAAAAATGATGGTGTAGGGACTTGTTTGAAGCGAGCCAATATAGTTGACCAATGCCGGCGTCACATCGGTTTGAACCAATAGCCGGCTGAACATTACCCCGCCGATCAAAATGGCGTAGATCATGGTGCTGATCTCTCCGGTTTGCCAAAGTGATTCCTTGAGCCGCTCCAGCGTCAAACGCTTCATCACCAGGGCCACCGCCAGTACGCCCACCGCACCGATGGCCGAGGCTTCGGTCGGGGTGAAGATCCCGCCGTAAATCCCTCCCAAAACGATGACAAAGATTATGGTTGTCGGCAGCAGTTTGGTTAATGCGCTCAGACGGTCATTCCATGAATATTTGGGTCCTGCCGGGCCTAATTTTGGATCCAGTAAACATCGAGCAACAATCATACCGCAGAAACCGGCCGCCAACAAAATTCCGGGTACCACCCCGGCGATAAACAGCTTGCCGATGGAAGTTTCGGTCCAGACGCCGTAGATAACCATTGGAATGCTGGGCGGAATCATAATGGCCAGAGTGCCGGCCGAGGCCAGGCTTCCAGTGGCAAGCCGGAGGTTGTATCTGTATTTTCTCATCTCGGGCATAACCATGATGCCCATTGTGGCAATCGCCGCAACACTGGATCCGGTGACGGCGCCGAATCCGGCCGATGTGAAGACGCCGGTTACCGCCAGCCCGCCCGGCAATCGGCCGAACCACTTGTGCACGAAATCGTAAAGGTCCGAAGCAATTTTTGTGTGATATACCAGTTGACCCATGAAAACAAAGAGAGGGACGGCGATCAACAGAAAGTTAGTGCCGGTTTCCCAGGTGATCATATGGATCTGCATGGCCGTTTGAGGCAGCCCCAGAAGATAGATATTACCGACGGCCCCAATGGCCAAAAGAGCTAATGCAATCGGCACTCCCAAAAATGTCAGCGCAATCATCAAGAGTATGGCCAGGATTCCCAACACGAATGGATCCATTAACTGTCGACCTCCTGGGAAGATTTGAAAAATGGGAGAATCATCTGGATGATAAACTGGGCGGTGAGAATCAACCCGCAAATACCGGCAAACAGGACAAACGGCCAGTACGGAATATCAATCATCTCGGCGCCTTCATTCCAGCGATACATTTCGACAGTGCTTTTAAACGATTGATACGTCAGCAGCAAGGCAAAGATGAAACCGCACGCACCCGTGACGGCATCGGTTAAGCACTTCACTTTGGGACCCATCAGTCGGTAGAGAATATCCATTCGGATGTGCCCCTGAATGTCGGTCACATGCGGCAGGCTGGCGAAGAAGACGATTAACAGTATCAGAGCGCTGACTTCACCGCCCCATATAAGCGGAGAGTTGAAGATATATCGTAAAGTTACATCAATACTCACAATGACAATCAGGAGCGGGATGCTAATATTTACACCCGCCCAGTGAAGCCCTTGGGAAAGTTTTTTGATAAAAGCATTTACTTGCGACGACATCTTGCGGCATCTCCTTATGTAGCGGTTCTACCCAGCTTTTCCGGAGTATCAAGAACCATATTGCGGAGGCAGGCCTGGACCTACCTCCGCAATATGAACAGTTACACAGCCCGGGAAACAATTAACGTGCAGGTTCGGAAAGAATCAATATTTGATAATGCCCGGAACAGGTTTTTCGACGATCAATTTGAATATCTCACTACCATCCATGTTGTTGTACTTTTGGGTTAATTTCTCAATATCCGCCAGCAGCTCTCTGGCCGGCAAACCCTGGGCTTCGTATTTATCGGCCCATTTGTCCAGGACTGGCTTCATGGCTGCTCGCCAACGGGCAAGTTCTTCAGGCGGAAGGGTAATCATCTCGACCCCGTTTTTTTTGTAGATTTCCATCGCCTTTGCCCTGAAATCAACACCGACGCGTTTGGCTACAGCATAGGACATTCGCTGTTGAATATTATAAAAGGTATCCTTCAAGTCCCGGGGCAGGGCATCAAAGGCTTTTTGGTTGATGCAGGTATCGATATGCTGGGCCGATATATTCAATGTGGTGTGGTATTTTGCAAGTTCGTAGATTTTGAAAGGCACAAATCCCGGGTCAACCCATAATACGGCGTCCACGATGCCCTGCTGGAACGAAGCGTAAATATCCGGGTAGGGAATGTTGACAATCACCGCGCCCAGCGCTTTTGCGGCCAGGGGATCGAAGCCCTGGGCAATGATTTTAAGTCCTTTCATGTCTTCCAGCTTGCGGATCGGTTTGCGGCTCATGATATCCGCTGCCCCCACCAGGACCATGTATCCAAAATAAACGTCTCTATTTTCAAATTCCGGTTTGAAATACTTGGGAGCCAATTCGGCAACGATACGTACACCTGCCAGTGGATTACTTGGGGTTACAAACGGAAGTTCGAAAGCCTTGGTTAACGGAAAACCACGCCCTTCATGGGCCACAAAGCAGGTAGCATAGTCGGTGATGTGAGAGCGCACCGCTTTGAAACCGTCCTTGGCACCGTGCAGAGAACCGGCACCGTATTCCTTGAAGACAAGTTTTCCGTTGGTGGCTTTCTCCTGCCAGGAAAGTCCGGCCCGCCAAACCGGTGGAACCAGCGAGGCCGGGGGTGAAGGATGTGAGAACTTCAGATTAAACGTTTGGCCGTCGTAGGTGACTTGCGGTTCGGCTGCCGGAATCTTGTGTTCGAACCACTTATCAACCTCATCGGCTTTGACCGTCTGAATACTGATAAAAGCCAAAACCGTCAAAATACCAACTATAAAAGCAAGCGATTTGATAAACATTCTCAGATTCATGGACTTTCTCCTTCCATTTTTGTTATGGTGAAAAATCACGTATCCCATCCAGCGCATTGGATTTGCGACTTGCCGGAACGATGGATCACCCCATCATTTGGTATGTGAACGGACAATTGATTTTTTAAAACTAGCCTGGCTAATGCCTTTACCCAGTTTGGTTACCAAACAATTATCAACGGCTTTACCGATTGTTTTTTCATATTTTTCGGGAAAATGATCGGGAAGCTCGATGCTGAGCAAAACCTTTGATTGACCGGTGTGCTTGCGGTTCCAATCCACAATCTGCCTGATTCTAAATCCATCCGTTGCAATGCTGCGTTTCCGGCAAAATGCCAGAATATCGATGGATGCTCACAACGCAAAGGCAGAGAAAAAGATATTTGCCGGACTCATTGTCGTTCGTTTGGCCCCAACGTCTTCAGAGTACTCTGTCACAATTGAGCAGTCATCGGTTGTGATCTTGATTTGATCATTTTCGATAAAGCTGATTTCAAAATCAGTATGCCGGTCATCAGCGCTCATGCAACCTCCTTGGGAATTGATAAAAGTTTACAGAATTTGATTCGTACTATACACATTTATCCCATGGCAAGGACATATACTTATTGCTACAGACGATTGGCGGTTGGACGCATTTATATACCAAGCTGACTATGATTAAACGAATCCTTAAAATTTTGTCAATCCAATCCCAATATAAAATTAGGACAATATCCATAACCAGCTTGTTTAAATGGTACATCTGGTGGTAATTTGAAAGGAATTATTAGGATAAATTTAAAAGGGGGTTGTTTTTTCAACGTTGACAGCCTCGTAGAAAGTCTGAAAATCCTTGAAAGCGTCATTGCGGCGAAGTCCGGAATCCATTGATTTGAATATGTTCCTGATGCCGGATCCGTCATCCCGGAGTTGATCCGGGACCGGCATGACGCGTTCGGTATTATTACAGCACCTTCAACTTCAACTGCCAGAAATTCAACAAAAGAAGGGAAAGGGGACAAGAGATGACACATCACATCACAATCCCGGATGATTATCCAATGGCTATTTCCGGAACGAAAGCAGAGGAAAGGGCGAAGGCTTTGGGAGACGTTGATATTTATAACAGTAAGGCAGAAACTCAACCAGAACTTATTGACAGGATCAAAGCGACCGAGGCGGTGATCAATATTCGGGCCTATACTCATTTGAACCGGGAGGTTCTCACCTGCTGTCCGAAACTGAGGTTGATATCCATCTGGGGAACAGGCACGGACAACGTTGATTTGAAAGCAGCCCGTGAATTGGGAATCACCGTCACCAACACGCCTGGCGCGAATGCTTTGGCCGTGGCGGAGCATACCATCGCTCTGCTTTTCTCCCTTGCGCGACAAATCCCCAGCCTTGATTATGAAATCCGACAAGGGAACTGGCCCAGGGGAGAGATGGTTCAGCTCAACGGTAAAGTTTTGGGGCTGCTTGGTCTGGGAGCAATCGGAACATATGTGGCCAAGATGGCAAAGGGATTTGGCATGGCTGTGATCGCATGGACCAATCATCCATCTCCGGAACGCGCAAAGCAAAGCGGGCTGCGTTTCGTTTCCAAAGAGGAATTGCTGAAAACCGCCGACGTGGTCAGCCTTCATCTGCGGTTGAACGATGAGACCCGAGAGTTTTTAAGCAAAGAAGAGCTCGATTTAATGAAACCGACAGCTTTTTTGGTGAACACCGCTCGCGGCGGCCTGGTTGAAACTGATGCACTTTATAAAGCGCTCCAATCAAAGCGGATTGCCGGCGCTGCCCTGGATGTCTTCGATAAAGAGCCGCTTCCTGCCGGGGATCCATTGGTGAGCCTGCCCAATGTGGTGATGACCCCGCACAATGCCGGGATGACCCCGGAGTCGGTTATCAACGGGCTGATGATGACGGTGGAAAACGTCGAATCATTCTTGTGCGGCAGGGAGATCGATCCTGCCTGTCTGGTGGTAAGGGGGAACCGTTAAGATCCCTTTCTGATTTATTTTTGTTAAGTAACTAAATACTTTGAAAGTAACGACTCCAGCGATTTGGTTTAAAAGCCCGAGACTTTACAATAATCGATAAATCCGATAATCTTGTTTTTTAGCATAGAGGAACCCCCTTTTTTCGGATTTAAGGGGATATCGGTAGAAAAAGGAAAGCATCATGTCAGTTCGGTCGACAGCCAGGACCTCGCGTTTTTTTAAGTAGCCCGTGTTTACTTAGACTCTTAGGGGTCACGTAGATAGGAGAAATAATGACTAAGAAAGAATTTTTGAAGGCTGTCTCAAACGGGAAAATTGATGTTCTTCAGATTTTCTTGGACACTATGTTAGACCTTGGTGTGGATTATTGCGTTATTGGCGGCCTTGCAGTTAATGCTTATGCCGAGCCAGTGGTCAGCCTTGATCTCGATATTGTAGTGGCTACTGGAAACATGGATGCTGTGTGCAGTGCCCTTGAAGAGTTTTTCAAGATAGAATATTTTGCTCATAGTGTGAATCTAAGCAGCAGCAAATCTGACTTAAGGATTCAACTTCAAACCGATCCCCGGTATCAGGACTTTATTCAAAGAGCAGCCCTCCAAACGGTTCTTGACTATAATATGAGCGTTGCGGCAGTTGAGGATGTTATCAGAGGGAAAATTTGGGCTTATTCTGATGAACAACGCCGGAAGAGCAAACGGCAAAAAGATTTATCGGATATAATGCGTCTGATAGAAGAACACCCTTCATTACTGGACAATTTACCTGATTCGATAAGAAAAAGAATTGATCAAATTGATTAGAAGTACCTGCGAATTAGATATCGTGAAATGTGATGTCAATCTCACCTTTCGGCAAGGGGATAATAAAAACAGGTTTTCTCACTCGGCGTAGAACCTTTTGAGCCGCACTGCCCAAAAAACTATGTCGTATCACACCTTTTCCATGGGTTCCCATTACAATCACATCGCAGTTAAACTCATCCGCCTTCTTTAGTATTTCCTCCGGTGGGTACCCCTGACATACCTCTATGGATTCTACTCTATTTGCGCATTCAGGATCCTCCTTGAGTTCCTTGTCACAGAATATCTTTAGGCGATTTCTGATTCGATCCATCGCTTCGTTTATTTTTTTTTCTGAAATTCAGGACACCTTACCTCTGGGAAGAATAACTGACACCTTTGGCTTAATTGGGGGATGTATATCCCCCGAGTTCGTAGACCAGTCGCAAATCTGTTCCGGGATATTTTTCTTCGGCA
>Ga0126332_10000374_pt1 | contig 16591 bp, 14 predicted proteins | sample InaspJWI42metaG_FD_94482 | JGI IMG/M metagenome (GOLD analysis project Ga0126332, IMG submission 94482) | Marine gutless worms symbiont microbial communities from Oahu, Hawaii - Inanidrilus sp. 2 OAHU.JWI-42 metaG | ecosystem: Host-associated > Annelida > Digestive system > Unclassified...
TGCACGGACCGCAGGCTAGACAGCGCTGGGCTTCAGCCACGGCCTGTTGCTTTGAATAGCCCTGTTCAACTTCGGCAAAACTTCCGGCGCGTTCTGCTATTGAAAGAACCGGGGCGCAAATACGGGGTTGGGCAGGCACGTCTGCCCCGCGCATTTCCCGGTGGGCTGCGGGCAGTTCATTCATCTCGCATGAGTTTTCCTCGGGTTGAATGCCTTGCAGATAGGCTTCGATAGCGGCCGCGGCTTTTTTTCCCATACCGATCGCTTCGATCACCGACATTTTATCACGGGTGACCGCATCACCGGCGGCAAAGATGCCGGGATGATCCGTGGCAAGCGTGGCGTCGTTGACCTTGATTCGATGGTCACGGGTAACACCGATATCGATGTCCCGGCCCAAATAGTCAATATCGGACACCTGCCCGATTGCCGGTACAACCAGATCCACGGGAACCTCAAATTCGCTGCCGGCAACGGGAACCGGCCGGCGGCGTCCGCTGTCATCCGCAGCTCCCAATTTCATACGGATGCATTGCAGACCGACGGCACCTGTTTCTTGATCGCCCAGGATACGCACCGGCGCCGTTAAATATTCGATCGGCACCCCCTCGTCTTGAGCCTCCGCCACCTCTTCCGGCAGCGCCGGCATTTCCGAGCGGCTGCGACGATAAACGATGCGCACATCCAAAACCCCCAAACGCTTCAGCGACCGGGCAACGTCCATGGCCGTGTTACCTCCGCCCACAACAACCGTTCGGGTATTCTCGCCGCGTGTAAGAGCCTTTTTAAGGTCATCTCGCAGCTGAGGATCATCGAGCTGCCGGGACAGACTGATGGTTTGAAGCAGCTCGATGCCCTGCACCACCCCGGGTATATTCTCACCGGCGATACCCAGGGCAAGGCTTCGATGGGCGCCGATGGCTAAACAAACGGCGTCATAGCCTTCGGCAAACAGCTGCTCGAGGGTGTAGTCTCCATCCGGTCCGATGGCCGTGTTGAGTCGCAAATCAACGCCGAGATCAAGGATGCGGTTGTATTCGCGCTCAATGATTTCCCGGGGCAGCCGATAGGATGGGATGCCGACAGCCATCATACCGGCCATCACCGGCAGTTTTTCAAACACCGTAACGCGATATCCTTCGCGCACCAGCCGTTCCGCAGCCGTCATACCGGCCGGACCGGAACCCACGACAGCCACACGCCTGGCTATATCAGGCTTGGATGGGTTCTTGTTTTCTTCGCGTATTGCTTCCGGGTCATGAATTTCCCAATCGGCCAGAAACCGTTTCAGGCGGCGAATGGACACGGGGTCATCTATTTCAGCCCGACGGCATTTCAACTCACAGGGATGGGTACAAATTCTGCCGCAGATGCTGGGAAAAGGGATGGCTGCGCGAATCAGATCCAGGGCTTCCTGAAAGCGCCCCTGGGCCAACAGAGCCACATAACCCCGGACATGAATCCCCCCGGGGCAGGCATTGCTGCAGGGTGGTCTGCCGTCGCGGTCGATCACTGCGCACCCGGGTTGCTGACCTTCTGCCAGCCAGACGGCCTTGCGGGTGGTATCCGGCACCGTCACGGGACACACCTCGATGCAATCCCCGCAGCCCGTGCACCGGGATAGGTCCACGAATCGCGGGTGCTGCTGCAACTCCACGCACAAAGATCCGGTCTCATCCGCCAGATGATTGACGCGGGTGTTGGTCCAGATGCGAACCTTCGGATGGCGGGCCAGCTCCAGCATTCGCGTGTTGATAAGGTACGGCGGGAGCACACCGTCGGAGTTTCTTCCCAGGTATGGGGACGTCTCGACCAGATGCACCTCTGTGCCCGCATCGGCCAGATCCAGTGCGGCCTGGAGCCCGGCCGGACTGCCGCCGACTATGAGAGTGCCTTCAGTCACGAAATTCTTCCCCCGAGTCGTTCAAAAAAGCAGATCCTCTCTCAAAACGGAAAGTAAAGACCCGGGCCCAGAGGACCCGGCTTTGGTTCAACCCCTGGAAGGGGGCACTTTGTGATCTAGCTGCTTTCAACCCTCAACTGGAGCGTTGGAGTGTTGGAGTAATGGAAAACCGAACACATGACGAACATTTGCCGGGAATCAAACCCGAGATTGACGGGATTCTCTTCCTTTGTAGCCCAAGAGCCTTAAACCATTACTCCAATACTCCACCACCCCCTGGAGTTTTCAAGGCAGAGTCGACTGTCTGTGACCCCCGATGGCGGGATCTTCGACTGGTCTAGAGGACCAGGGTTTCCACATTAAACTAAATCCGATCCCTGAACCTTGAGGCCGCCATCGAATCCGACATCAAATGCTTTCAGGTTGACCTCGACCGTCTTGGGCGGCACCGAGGCGGCCAGCGACTGCTGCATGGCTTCTTTTCGGATACAACCGCTAACGGCTGTCCAAAAACCGAGCATGACGGCATTGGCTGCGCGATTGTTTCCCAGTTCCTCCGCAATTCGGGTCGCCGGCAGGCCGTAAGTTTTTAGATCCGGCCGGTGATCATCGGTCAGGGTTACAAGCCCGTCGTCAATTAGCAGGGTTGCGCTGTCGGCCAGTGCGGGTGCGTATTTGGCATAGGCTTCCTGGGACATGATGATCGCGCTATCGGGCTGAATGAGGTGCGGGTGATGGATCGGGCTGCCGTCAATGACCACCTGCGATCCGGCCGCGCCGCCCCTGGCCTCCGGTCCGTAACTCTGGGTAAAGCATGCCTGCAGCGTGTCAAAGATCGTGGCGGCCTGACCGATAATTCTGCCCGCGCTCATAATTCCCTGACCGCCGAAGCCGCCAAGCTGGACTTCCGTGCGTGGAACACTTAAAGTTTGCTCCGGCAGACGCTGTCGTTTTTCCAGGGCCGCTTTCGTGGTTTGCCATCTTTGGGCGGCTTCTCTAGCCATCCGGTCGATGGCAGCCTGAAACTCCGGTTTGGGGTCGTTCACGAATACGCCCTCGACAATCTCGGTGATGACACCTTCGGCATCCACCTGGATCGTTGCATCTTTGGGATGCGTCTGATGGGTGATCTTGCCGACTTTCTGGTAATGCTTCATGACCTCCAGGCCGCGTCGCCTGAGTTTTTGTGGATCCAGGCCCCGGCCTTCGGGATTCCACCTGGCGTAAGATGTGGAACAGGGCGCGATGATTTCCACAAAACTGAATCCGGGATGCATCATCGCCTCGCGCAGCGTCCATTCCAGGCGCCGGGCATGCAGCACGGTCCAGCGGGCCACAAACGACGTCCCGCCGGCGGCCGCAAGATAAGGCAGATTAAAGGGGTGTTCAAAATTGCCATACTGGGTGGTCACGGCCCGTGCGCCGTGGGGAGTCGTGGGGCCGACCTGTCCGCCCGTCATGCCATAGTTGAAATTGTTGGCGCAGATAACTGTGATGTCCAGGTTGCGCCGGGCGGCATGAATGAAATGGTTACCGCCGATACCGGCGATGTCACCGTCACCGGAAAATACCACGACCTTGAGCTGCGGATTGGCGAGTTTCATGCCGGTTGCAAAAGGAATGGCACGACCGTGTGTTGTGTGAAACGAATCCAGGCGGATATATCCGGCCACGCGGCCCGTACAGCCGATGCCCGACACGATCGCGACTTTGTCCAGATCCCATTCTTGGTTCTTTTCCAGCCATTGCAGGGCGCTGACAAACGTGGTCAACGCGGTACCCAGGCCGCAGCCCTGGCACCATATATGCGGCAGCCGCTCGTCCCGCAGCAGGTGATCCATCGGGTGCAGGCCCGCTTTCCAGCCACTGTGCTGGGTTGAGTCATGGCCGGACGGTTTTAGTTGTTCATCGTTTAAATTTTTTCCAGCGCCCATTTACTTCAATCCTCTCTAGCGCTGCCGGCATCACCATCCTCAGCGGTTGCCTTTCGGCCGGCCGCTGCTCGAATAGCCCTTAACACCTTGCGGGGTTCCAGGATATCGCCTCCCAGCCGATTAACACCTGAAACCTGTGCCCGGCCCGCTGCACAGCGCTCCACTTCGTGAACAATCTGGCCGCGATTGATCTCCGGGACCACGAAGGCTCGAATTTTTTTTGCCAGCCTGCGGATACGATTCTCAGGAAAAGGCCAGACCGTGATCAGCCTCAGATATCCCACCCGAATGCCCTCTTTTCGAGCCTGCTCGATGGGCCACAGGGAAGTTCTGGCGGAAATGCCGTAGGACACGACAACAACCTCAGCATCTTCCAGCTGATGCTCTTCCAACTGGATGATTTCGTTGCGATGGGTCAGAATCTTGTCCACCAGGTGTTTGATGTTCTGTTCACTGGCTTCGGCGTGCATCGCCGGATAGCCCCGCTCGTCATGGGTAAGGCCGGTGACGTGAAAACGATAGCCCTCGCCGGCGACGGCCATCGGTGCAACCCGGGCCTTTCCGTCGGACGGCGGCATTTGGCGATAGACACGAAATTGTTCCGGCGGCAAATCGCCTTTGCGCACCAGGGGACGGTTAACGATTTCAATCTCTTCCGGCTCGGGAATTACAACGCGTTCCGTCATATGACCGACTTCGGCATCGGTCATCACCAAAACCGGGGTTCGAAATTTTTCCGCCAGATTAAAGGCCCGGATCGTCAGATCGAACAGTTCTTGCGGCGAAACCGGGCAAAGGGCAATGATTTCATAATCACCGTGGGAACCCCATCGCGCCTGCATCATATCCTGCTGGCCCACCAGAGTGGGCAATCCGGTTGAGGGGCCGCCGCGTTGAACATTCACCAACACACACGGCGTTTCGGTCATTATCCCCAGACCCAGATTTTCCATCATCAATGAAAAGCCGGGACCGCTGGTGGCGGTCATCGCTTTCGCGCCTGACCAGGCGGCACCGAGCACGGCGTTCATGGAAGCCAGTTCGTCCTCCATCTGGATGTAGACGCCGTCTACCTGCGGCAGGCGGATGGACATGCGCTCTGCAACTTCGGTGGCGGGAGTGATGGGATAGCCCGCAAAAAACCGGCAGCCGGCCATAATGGCCCCTTCAGCTGCGGCATAGTCACCGAGCAAAAAATGCTCGCCGGTTAAAAGGCCCTGTTGTTGCGTCATGTATTTTTCTCATCGCCGGTTTTGGGTTCGCCATCCATGTGCGGGGCTTGACCGCTTTCAACATAAATCGCAAAATCCGGGCACAGAAGGGCGCACAGACCGCAATCAGCACACTGGGAGTTGTCGGTGATTTCCGGGGGATGATAGCCTTTGGCGTTGGTGCGGGCAGACATAACCAGGACGCTACGGGGGCAGAATTCGACACAGAAACCGCATCCTTTGCAGCGTTCCTCGATGATGTGAACAATACCGCCGGGTACCCGATCGTGGCCCCGGTCGAGAGGGGTTCGCCAGTATTTCATAGTTCCCTGTTAACCGGAATCGGTTTGAAAAGTGAGCCCGTCCCCATGCACACCAAGAACTTGAAGGCAGCCGGTGAATACTGGTTCGATTAACAGAAAAAACCTGGGTTGTAGGTTATGTTTCAAGTCCCGCATCGGGTGAGGTGGCAGCTTCAATCCGCAAAGGAAATTATCGATTGCGGGGACAATAGCCCGATAGAGTATTAATCCTATAACATGCAGTCGAATTTGTCAAAAGATATGCTATCAATGACAGGAATAAGTCTTTCTTTCGGAAATAGTTTTGAAATCATTGCATTAAGGCTAAATTAATAAATTTTCACGCAAAGACGCCAAGACGCAAAGGAATATCATGAAAACTTTGCGCCTTTGCGACTTTGCGTGAGGTAAATTTTGGTCAACCATGATATGCGCAAATACTTTGGCATTATCCTGCTATAATTGACGGTTGCGATGGGAAATTTCCGACCGACCTATTCAGGCCGAATTTTACTTAAAACCGCTTCAGCTTTTTCGGGTTGGTTCATGGCCTGATAGCAGCCGGCCATAAAGCGCAAGGCCTGTTCGCCGTGCTGGAAGGGCAGAAAGCGGGCAAGGGCTTTTTCATATTCACCAAGGTTCATATAGCTGATTCCCAGGCACATATTCAGCTGTTCGTGCCGGGGAAAATGTCCGGTACCTTCGGTTAGTATTTTTATGGAGGCCGCATACTGGCCGGCCTTTTGACGATGAATGCCCAGCCCAAGATACGCCCGGGGATCGGGGTGATAGGCGAGGGCTTTTTTGTAAAGATCGCTTGCAATTTGGGTCTTGCCCCTTATGGCGTCGATTTCGGAATAGTCACCATGGTCGAAGGTCATGGCCAGGCGCGACAAAAAATCGGCATGCAGCGGATACAGCTCATGATTGTCCACCAGTTCCAGGGCATCCACGAAGGCCGGCAGATTTTCGTAAAACGCCGTACGCAGTTTTTTACCGAAAGCCAGAATCATTTCCTGCGTCAAATGCGGGTCTGTCTCAAAGAAAAGAATATCTTCGATGCGATGGAGCCAGATATCGTCGCCGACTTTATTTTTGCTTTTATATTCATCGTAAAGAGCGGTGCCGGGAAAAATATCGAGAATATAAAATATCGTGCTCAAAGGCTTGATGCGGCACATCAGGTCGACCGTTTCCTGGATCGTGTCCGGGGTTTCCCCGGGACAGCCGTAAATGAAATAGGCCCGGGACATGATGCCGTATTGGGTTGTGAGGGAGAAAGCTTTTTCGATCTGCTGCAGGGTGAAGTCTTTTTTCAGATAGCGCCTGATTTTCTCGGAGCCGGACTCCACGCCGTAGCTGATCTGTATACAGCCGGCCCGGCGCATCCAGTAAAGAATTTCTTCGCTGACCATGTCCACCCGGGAGATGGCCTGCCAGACGATGTTGAGTTTTCTTTCCAGAATCTTGCGACATACCGCAATCACCTTTTTTTTGTTGAGCGTAAACGTGTCGTCGCAGAAAAAGAAATAAGTGATGCCTTTGCGATATAGGTGCGCCAGCTGGTCCACAAAATAATCCGGAGAATGAAAGCGAACCTTGCGGCCCCAGAAATCGGGTGATCCGCAGAAAGTGCAGTCTGCCGGGCAGCCGCGGGTAAGAGCAACATGCTGAAATGCAAAATAGCGGGCCGGATTGGGAAACGCATCCAGATCGCGCACAAAGTCGTCACAAGCGGTCCGGACCGCGCGCCCGCTTTTGCGGTAGGCAATACCGCTGATTTTGTGTATATCCGCCTTTGCGCCGCCTTCAATATAGCGCACCAGGTCTAAAAAGCTGTATTCCCCCTCCCCGATCACCACGTAATCGATCTGCGGAAAGTGGGTCAGCAAATGTTCCCACAGATAGGTTGCGCCGATACCGCCGAGGACAACTTTGACCTTCGGGTTCAATTCCCGGGCGATCTTGGCAATCTCGATGGCCCCCCAACGGTTGGCATGCAGGATGGAAAATCCGATGATGGCCGGATTTTTGGCCTGCAGAACCGATTTAATCTTTTCCGGTGTGCGATGGATGTTATGCCAGTTTAATACCTCCACGTCATAACGGCTGTCCTTCAACACCGCCGCCACATAAAAAATCCCCTGCGGGGGAATGCTGATTTCCTCCTCGTGAATGCGGTCCTCAAGAAAATGCGGGTAGATTAACAGTATTTTCATTTAGGTTATTTGATATGAATACGATTAATTAAAGGGGCAGCTAATGGTAACGCCAAGATATGCGATACAACCATTGATCCAGGATTCAGGATGCAGGATTCAAGATGCAACCAATGTGCGCGACACGACGTAGGATGCACCGATTTATGAGAACCGATATCGGATGTGTGGCTCTCCATCATTCTGTCTATGCTGGATGTCCCCTATATCTTGGATCCTGCTCCCTTCAACATACAACCATGTATCCTGGATCCTGCATCTTGAATCCTGTATCCTGAATCCTGAATCCTGAATCCTGCATCCTGAATCCTGTATCCTGTATCCTGAATCCTGTATCCTGTATCCTATATCTTGAATCCTGTATCCTATATCCTGCATCCTGCAACCCTGGGTTTATAATACGCAACATTTCCGCGGTCTACTGAAAAATTGACTTTTCAACATTTTATTGTATCCTGTAACATGCGTGCTGTATCCTGGATCCTGAATCCTGTATCTAATTTTAAACTACAACTGACTATCATTGAAAGTGGAGTTCAATCAGGTCTGCCATGAAAAAAACACCCCTGTATATCAAAGCCGTATTGTTCGATTTCGACGGAACCCTTACGAAGCCTGAGTCATTGGATCTTGCGGTTATCAAAAAAGCCATCGGCTGCCCGCCGGACAGCTACCTGCTCGAGTATATCGAGAAACTACCGTCACCGGAAAAGCAGAAGCAAGCCTACACCGTTCTGGATCAATTCGAATTGGAGGCTGCCGCCGAAGCCAAACCCAACCCGGGTGCGGAAGACCTGGTGCAATACCTTTACACCAAAGATATCCGGATGGGAATTATCAGCCGCAACAGCGGCCAATCCATCCGGCGCGCGCTGAAAAATTTTAAAAAAATCGGCGCCGGAGACTTTGACCTGATCATCTCCCGGGATGCACCGGTCAGGCCCAAACCCAGTGGTGACGGAATCCTCATGGCGGCAGAGCGGTTAAACGTGCCCGTGCAGCAGGTGCTGATGGTCGGGGATTATGTGATAGATGTGCAGGCCGGGAAAAAGGCCGGTGCCATAACCGTTCTCATGGACAACCCCAAACTTCCGGTTTCACCCGAAGTTAAAGCCGATTTCAGGATCAAGCGCCTGGAAGAGGTCAAACAAATTGTGCGCATGGGGCTGCCGCTGCCGGCCGGCAAACTGCCCAACGACCTGCTGGATGAATTCCTTGTCCAGTTCGGCTTCGAAGATCCCTCGGTATTAATTAGTCCGGGTGTCGGTGAAGACACGGCCGCGGTCGATGTCGAAAATGAGGAGGTTTTGGTATTAAAATCCGATCCCATAACATTTGCCACCGATTCAATCGGAAGCTACGCCGTGCTGGTAAATGCCAATGATATCGCCACTGCCGGTGCAACCCCCCGGTGGTTTCTTTCCACCTTGATGTTCCCGGTCGATACCAGTGCCTTTGCAATCCGGCAGGTCATGGCCGAATTGAGTGCTGTATGCCGCCAGTGGGGCATTACGCTTTGCGGCGGGCACACGGAGATCACCGACGCCGTTTCCCGGCCGGTGGTAACCGGTATGATGACCGGAACGGTGACCAGGGAACGTCTCATCGACAAACAGAATATAAAGGCCGGCGACCGGGTCCTGTTCACGAAAGCGGTCTGCGTAGAAGGAACGGCAATTATTGCCAGGGAATTCGGTGACAAATTGAAGAGCCTTGGTGTTCCCGCAAGCGATATCGATAATTGTTGCAGGTTTCTGGACCGCATCAGCATTCTGAAAGAAGCCCGAATTGCCGGCAGTACCGAAGGTGTCAGTGCCATGCACGACGTTACCGAAGGCGGGCTGGCGACCGCCCTGGAGGAACTCAGTATTGCCGGCGGTCACCGCATCCGGGTGGACATGGACAAAATTCCGATATATCCGGAAACGGCGAAGATTTGCGGGTTGCTGAAAATCGATCCCCTCGGCCTTATCGGCTCCGGCAGTCTGCTCATATGCTGCCGTCAGTATTCCAGTGAGGTGCTCCTGCAAGAAATTAAAAACATCGGTATTCCGGTAACAATTATTGGAGAGGTGCGCGAGGCGGGTCAGGCAATCGAAGCGGTGCGTCAGCGCGCGCCGGTCCCCTGGCCGAAATTTGAGGTGGACGAGATTACTAGACTGTTTTAGAATTGAATATTTTCGATTGAAGAATGAATATTTAAGGTCCGCCTCCGGCGGTTCAATTTAAAATAATCTACCAAAAAAATGACAGAGCGAAGCGATTACCACAAATCTTCAATCTTCAATCTTCAATAATCAATTCCAGCTTATCAGGGTTAGGACCTTGAGGAAAGAATTGCCTATAGCGAAGCGATCATACGAAATTCACTTTCGCATAACCCCCTGTTTAAAGACTTTAAAGGCAAGATCGAGCGTCTTTTTCAGGAAGTTTTTCTCTTCATTGATAATCCTTTTGCTGTTGGTCCACAGAACCACACCGGAAAATAGAGACCAGAAAATGTCCGACAGTGCCACCGGATGCTTATCAATAAATACCCCTGCCTGGATACCTTCTTTAAAAATCTGGGTCATACCGCCGATGGATTTACGCGACAGATCTTTTATTTCAGTTAAAAGTTGGGTTGAAAGATTTTTTAACGTTTCACTGGATTGCAGGTGAAACATGTTGATGATGACCAGCGGGTCGAATTCATAGACATCATACATGGCCTCGATCATCGCATCCAGTTTCTGCTCGGGATCCAGCCCCTGTTCATCTTTTACATGTTCGACTCTGATGTGAAGATATTGCAGTATCCTCAGGGATAAAGAAGCATACAGTTCTTCCTTGTTTTTAAAATACAAATACAGGGTACCGGGGCTGAGTTCGGCTTCGCTGGCGATATCATCCATGGTCGCCTTATTGAACCCTTTTTGCGAGAACACTTTTTTGGCCGCAACGATAATCTGCTGTCGCCGCCGCTCTCTTTCTCTTTCTTTTCTTTCCTGAATACCCATCTCCTCACAGCTCCATGAATCAGGTTTATTTTCAAAATGGCATTATAGTTTATTTTATTCATTTAGTCAACAACAGATTTCCTGCAGGACAAGGTTGCATAAAACCGGCTGGAGATGACCGCAAACAGTTAAAGTATTGTTATTGACAGGGCGCTGTCAAGACGCTAACCTCGGCGCAAATCTCACCGGCATTTCCCGGTCCACGCACCAATCCCTTTAAACGCTCGTAAGGAGATTAATATGCCGTTTGTGGAAATTGAAGGAGAGAAAATCTTTTATCAGACCGGCGGATCGAAAACCGGGAAAATATTGATGGCCATACACGGCTCGGGGGGAAATCACACCCATTGGCCGGTTGAACTACAAACACTTCCGGTTGCCAGAGTCTACACCATTGATCTTCCGGGGCACGGCCGATCGGGCGGCACCGGTTGCAGCAGCGTAGCGGCCTATGCAGATTTTATCGAATTATTTGCCTCGCAGCTGGATTTTGACAAAGTGACGCTCATCGGGCATTCCCTGGGCGGGGCTATCGTGCAGACCCTCGCACTGAGGGCGCCCCAGTGGCTTTCCCGAATCATACTGGTCGGCACCGGTGCCCGTTTAAGGGTTGCGCCGGAAATTTTGGCCGGTTTATATTCGAATTTTGCGCAAACGATTGATCTCATCTGTGAATGGGCATATGGCCCGGCGGCTTCCAAAGACCTGATCGAAAGGGGACGAACTAGACTTCTCAAAACACCCGCGGAAGTGATCCACGCAGATATGAGTGCCTGCAATCAGTTCGACGTCATTAACAGCGTACACAACATCCGCTTCCCCGCCCTGGTGGTTTCCGGCTCCCAGGACCGATTGACACCAATCAAGTATGGCGAGTATCTGCACAGCAATATTGCAGGTTCAACCCATGTCGTCATCGAAGATGGCGGTCATATGATGGCACTGGAAAAACCGGATGAATTTATCAACAGCGTGGTTGATTTTTTGGGTCGCTGAACAGGCGCAAGGATTACGGTTGCCCTTTAAAGACATTTCAGACGGATTCAACAACAGTCGCGTCACCCGGTTGGAAATATCGGCCATGGGGCTCTGGTTTCTGATCCGGCATTTTTCAACCAAAGGTTTTGACATCAATTTAAATATCATGATATTCCTGTTCATCATCGCCGGAATGTTGTGCCCTGTTACACCGGTGCGTTACGGCGTGGCAATGAAACGAGCCTGCAGCAATTCCTCCGGCATCATTTCACAGTTTCCGTTTTACGCCGGCATCATGGGCACCAAGGTGGGCACAGGGCTCGCCAAGGCCCTAGCGATGTGGATCGCAGGCGCTGCGTCCGTGGGAACATTTCCGTTTATTGCGTGAATCTGGTCGGCGATCATCTTTGCCATATGAGTCACCTGGTTGCCGGTCTAATTGCGAAAAAGTACTGCTATCACAAACCCTTAGCAGACACAGGCACTGAAATCAGTGCCCGTCCCGGCAGAATGTCGGCCGATGGGCACTGTATCCCCTGTCTGCTTATTTCAAAAAAAGGAACGAAACGATGAGTAAAGCATTTATCACAGCGGCCATTACCGGTGGTATTCATACACCAAGCATGTCGTCACATTTACCGGTCACTCCGGATCAGATCGTGGAGGAGTCCATTCGGGCCTATGAGGCCGGAGCGGCCGTCGTTCACATCCATGTGCGTGATCCGGAAACCGGCCGGCCGTCGGCGGACGGGAATCTGTTCGGAGATGTGATCTCAAAGATCAAAAGCAGATCAAATCTTGTAATTTGTGTTACGACCGGCGGAGGATTGGGCCAGACAACCGAAGAGCGCGTTGCGGCGGTTAGAAAATACAGCCCGGAACTTGCTTCCCTGAACGCCGGTTCCATAAATTTCGCCCTTTTCCAGGCATTGGATGTCTATAAAGAATTCAAATTCGACTGGGAGCACCCATACCTGGCCATGACAGAGGATTTTATTTTCCCGAATACTTTCAAAACCCTCAGAGAATTCAACACCTATTTTGCTGAACAGGGCACAAAACCCGAGTTTGAGATCTACGACACCGGTATGATAAACAACCTCGCCTTTCTCATAAGCAAGGGCCATGTGAAAACGCCTATATACCTACAATTTGTCCTGGGAATTCTAGGCGGCATGCCGGCGACGATGAACAATATTCAATTTTTATACAACACGGCCAAAGAGATGATTGGTGATTTCAAGTGGTCTGTGTGTGCTGCCGGCAAGCATCAATTCCGAATGTGCACAGCTTCCCTGCTCATGGGAGGCAATGTCAGGGTCGGGCTTGAGGACAACCTTTATCTGGGTAAAGGTGTACGGGCCAAGAGCAATGCCGAACAGGTGGAAAAAATTATTCGCATCGCAGCAGAGCTTGGTATTGAACCGGCAACACCGGATGAGGTGCGCCAAATATTGAATTTAAAAGGCCTGGATAACGTTAAATTTTAAGGAACCGCCATGCGCTGGAAACAGTTTTTCACTCCCGTCAAATCGATCGATGCCATACAGGCACGCGACATTATCACCGGCAAATCGCCGGCGGATCTAACCATTTTAGATGTTCGCCAACCGGGCGAATATGAATCCGGTCATATCCCCGGTGCCAAGCTGATTCCCATGCCCGAACTGGGGGCTCGAATCGGCGAAATCGAACAAGCAAAACCCACCATCGTTTATTGAGCGGTTGGGGGACGCAGCCGGGTGGCTGCGCAGATGTTGAGCGGAAAAGGTTTTAAGCAGATCTACAATCTCGCCGGAGGTATCAAGTCCTGGAACAGCAAAACCGCTTTCGGTGCCGAGGAACTGGGACTGGCCTTTTTTGAAGGCGCCGAATCACCGCAAACCAATTTGACAGTGGCCTATTCGCTCGAACAGGGTTTGCGGGATTTTTACCTGTCAATGATTCCTGAAATCAAAAACGATGATGCCAAAAAACTTTTTCAAAAGCTGGCGGATATCGAAATCAACCATCAAGACCGCATCTATGAGGAATATCTAAAGGTTGCCCGGGAATCGTTAACTCGTGAAGCGTTTGAAAATAACATCGTGGCCCAGGCCGCTGAAGGCGGATTGACCACTCAGGAATATCTGGACCTTTTTAAGCCCGATTTGGAATCCGTTGCGGATATTGTCGACCTGGCCATGTCGATCGAGGCCCAGGCCCTGGATCTTTACCAGCGGGCGGCGGACAAAGACGACGATCCGCAAAGCAGCCGGGTGCTGATACAAATCGCCGAGGAAGAACGCGTGCATTTGAACCAGCTGGGCAAGTTAATGGATCGCCTATGATGCGTCGGCTTCAAATTCAATCCAACGAGCAGAGGTTGCCTTGATCGAATTATAAAGTTCTCAGATGCAGGTCGGTTTAGCCCGTTGTGCCGGTTGAGCCCGTTGAGCCCGTTGAGCCGGTTCAAAGAGGCCGCTCGTTGAAAGAGCACCAAACAGGAAAACGGATTAACCGGGGTATCCGAATGAGCGCCTTCATAGGTTTAAACCCTTATGGCCTTTTTTCTGACAATATGTTGTAAGAAACAGATTGAATATTTTCGATTGACTATTGAATATTTAAGGAATTCTACCAATTCTAACAAAACAATCAATAAAATGACGGAGCGATCCGCCTCCGGCGGACCACAAATCTTCAATCTTCAATTCCGGATTATCCGGCTTGGGGTTTACTGTTAAGCTTGCTCTGAGTTTTTATAAGACTTCCGATTAAACAATCGACGTGAGAGGCTGTTATGGGAAAGCATCTCGTTCTGGTTGGCGGCGGTCACGCCCACATGGTGACCCTGGCCGGTTTGCACCGGTTTATCGAACGCGGACACACGGTTACGGTCATCGGTCCCTCTTCCTATCATTACTACTCGGGGATGGGACCGGGAATGCTCAGTGAGATTTACACACCGGATGACATCCGCTTTGCCACCCAGCACCTGGTTGAGAAACAGGGCGCCACGTTTGTTCTGGATAAAGTGGTGCGTATTGATCCGGAGAAAAAGCTTGTATCTTTGGAGTCCGGGGAAAAACGGGCTTATGATGTTCTTTCTTTTAATACCGGCAGTTATGTGCCGTGGACGAATGCGGCCGACATGGGCGCGGACATCTTTTCCGTCAAACCGATCGAAAAGCTGATAGAAGCACAAGGCCGGCTCATCGAGCTGGCCCAGTCAAAAAAAACACGTGTGGGGGTTATCGGCGGCGGGGCGGCGGCGGTGGTGATCGCCGGTAATGCCTGGCGCCTTTTGAAAAACCGGGGCGGAGATGGTCATAAAATCCAGATATTCAGTGGAGAAAATCTGCTGAGCAGATTTCCGGAAAAGGTGCGCCGAAAGGCGATCGCGTCAATAACAGCACGTGGAATCAAACTCTTCGAGCAAAGCTTTGTGAAAGAGATAAAGACCGGCGAGATCAAGCTCGCATCGGGTGACATCCACCCGCTCGATTTTATCTTTCTTGCCGTGGGCGTCAAGCCGTCAACGATTTTCAAGGACGCAGGTTTACCGGTCGGCCCGGATGAAGGACTGCTGGTAAACACCTACCTCCAGTGCCCGCAATATCCCGAAATATTCGGCGGCGGCGATTGCATTTATTTCCAGGAGCAACCGCTGGCCAAGGTCGGCGTATATGCCGTGCGTCAGAATCCGATACTTTTCCACAACCTGATGGCTTCTCTTGAAGAAACCGAGCTGATCCCGTTTGATCCGGGCGGTGATTATCTGCTGATTTTTAACATGGGCGACGGCACCGGAATCTTTTTTAAAAAGGGTGTCCTGATCGGCGGCCGGATCGCTTTTGTGATTAAAGATTACATCGATCGGAAATTTATGCGCAAATTTCAGTCCTATGAGTAAAAGAAAGGGAATATAGTGGTGAAATCGCTCAGCAGCAGTGCCCAAAAAGTTCAAAACGCTCTGAATGCGCATGATCTGCCGTGTGAAGTGTTTGAGATGCCGGACACAACCCGCACTGCCTATGACGCAGCCCGGGCGGCCGGTTGCGAGGTCGGGCAGATCGTCAAATCCCTTGTATTCAAAGGCGTCCGCACGAGCAAACCCTATCTAGTTCTCGCCAGTGGTGCCAATCGGGTCAACGAAAAACAGCTGGGCAAAATCGTGGACGAACCGGTTAAGATGCCGGATGCCGATTTTGTGCGTGAAAAGACCGGCTTTGCCATCGGCGGTGTCCCACCGCTGGGACATGCTGAAAAACTGGAGACGTTCATAGATGAAGACCTGCTGCCGTACGATCAAATATGGGCGGCGGCCGGCACTCCCAATTCGATCTTCAAACTTACGCCAACGGATCTTCAGAAAATTACGGTTGGGCAGGTGGTTTGCATAAAATAGGCAAGCTTAAAGCTCCTTTAACCATCTTGCAGTCCCGTGGCTGGGTACGGTAATAGTCGAGGGCGAATCAGGGTGCCTGAATCAATTCAGTCGTCGTTATAGGGGTTCCAGGCGGACCGTTCGCTCCTTTGAATTTGAGATAAAAGCCATCTTCTTTTCTAAACCAAATATGGACTCCCCAGAATTTGGAGACCCATCCGGGTACGGACACTCTTACCTTAGCGGCATCGTATTTCTGATCACCGATTTTAATTTCCTCCTCACCTTTTTTTTCTGCGAACAGCGTATTGATACTTAAATCTGTGAGTTTGAAAATCCAAAATTCACGCGACTTTACTTCGGGCTTTCTGGCAAACCATTGCAACCCCCACCCCATGAACTGTATCCAGGGTTTTTCGTCAATTTTCAAAATCCTGGATTCTTGATTACCATCATTTTGTACACGTAATTCGATCGTGTTGCCGTTTCTAACCGCCTTTACTATCCTTCCGACTTTTATCATCTGCCAACCCAGTGTCGAGCCATCGGCATTATTAATTTCAGGAAACTTGATCTCCTTAAATTGCAATTAGGTATTAGAACCGTCAATAAATCATAATAATTCAAATAGTTGAGGTATTTTTTGTGAGATAATAAAAGTTATTGCAAGCGGAAA
>Ga0126332_10000377_pt1 | contig 16476 bp, 16 predicted proteins | sample InaspJWI42metaG_FD_94482 | JGI IMG/M metagenome (GOLD analysis project Ga0126332, IMG submission 94482) | Marine gutless worms symbiont microbial communities from Oahu, Hawaii - Inanidrilus sp. 2 OAHU.JWI-42 metaG | ecosystem: Host-associated > Annelida > Digestive system > Unclassified...
CAGACTGACTGCGTCCAGTTTGAATTCTTTCGAATATTTCTTTCTCGTTGTCATTAATCGTTACCTCAGTTAAGTTTCATTATCTCTTAACTGGGTGGTATCAATCTATTGGACCATGTCAGAGCGCCGCTGCATATAGTATCGGGTAAATTAACAGCCCTGTTCAACTGACACCGGTTACTCGACGTGAATGCTGCAATCAATCAATCGATGGGGCTTCGTGAATGGATAATGCTGATTACCCTGTCCGTTTTGTGGGGTGGGTCTTTTTTCTTCGTCGAGGTCGTGATAAACGATCTGCCGCCGTTGACTATCGTGCTGCTGCGGGTGGGGCTGGCGGCTATCGCCCTGTGGATATTTGCAGCTATGGTCGGATTACGCCCACCGGCAAGTACCGCCGTCTGGTTCGCTTTTTTCATCATGGGAATGATCAACAACGCGATCCCGTTTTCACTAATAGTCTGGGGGCAAATCTATATTGCTTCCGGCCTGGCAGCGATTCTGAACGCGACCGCCCCGCTATTCACGGTGATAGTCGCCGGGGTGCTATTGGCGGACGAACGCATTACGCTGCCCAAATTGGCCGGCGTCGTGTTCGGCTTTGCCGGCGTAGTACTGATGATCGGACCAGGGGTATTGGACGGCTTCAGTAGTAATTTATTTGCGCAATTAGCAATCCTTGGGGCCGCTGTTTCCTACGCTTTTGCCGGAGTTTATGGACGGCGGTTTAAAACAATGGGCCTGAATCCCGTGGTCATCGCCGCGGGTCAGGTGACCGCTTCGTCGCTGGTATTATTACCTGTGGTTTTTTACCTCGAACAACCACAAAACCTGACCCTGCCCAGGGTTCCCGGTATTGCTGCTATATTCGGACTCGGAGTTTTGTCGACGGCACTCGCGTATATTCTCTACTTTCGAATTCTGGCCGCGGCGGGTGCCACCAACCTGTTGCTGGTCGCTTTTCTGATTCCGGTGTCGGCGATTTTGCTGGGATCGATGGTGCTCGGCGAGACCTTGCAGCCGATTCACTTTGCTGGTATGGCCTTGATCGGCAGCGGCCTGCTTGTCATCGATGGCAGATTACTGAGATCGCTCAAGCCCGCCGCAACGCCAGGATCCTGAGGTCCTCGTAAATCGTGATCGCCTGCGGGTAATGGTCGAAGCTAGCAGTCTCCCGTGGGTCGACACTCCGCCCAGCCAGACAGCCGGATGCTGCCCGGGTTGGGCAGCGTAGTGCCCACTCGTAAAAAATGATTCCCACGGCGCACGCCCCGACACAGATATAAATCGTCAGCTTGCGGACTTCGCCGATATCGAAGGCGAGCGCCGCCCGATTAACCCGCAGCCAGTAACATGCCGCCGGGAATCCGACGCTGTAACCTGTCCCGTACCACCACGGACAAACGCCACCCAGCTGGGCGATAACCGGATCGATAGCATGAACCTAAGGACCAAACCTAGCAATTAACCCGGCAATAGCCGCCATCCACTATAAATCGTTTAATGGTTACTTAAGGAAGCTCTGCAAAAGGCGGGGATTCCTCAATTGATTTGCGTCGAGATTTCAACATGTGATAATGCGACTCGGTTGTTAAATATCAAAACGAGAAATCATGACCAATAATCCGGTATGGCGCTGGTTCGACGATACCTTTATTGACCTCGGCCGCCAGTTCCGCTGGTCCTACCTGCCACCGCTGATGATTTACGTGGCTGCTGGCGTTCAGGGGCTAACCGCAATAGTCGGTACCTTTTTCATCAAGGAATATCTCGATCTTTCCGCCGCCTTCCTCGCCGGTCTGGCCTTCTGGGCCGGCATTCCATGGACATTGAAAATGCCGTTGGGACACCTGGTCGACCTGATCTGGCGCCGTAAGGCGCTGCTGGTTTACATCGGCGCCAGCCTGATCACGGCGAGCATCCTGATCATGTACGGCATTATCGCGCATACGCAGGCGATGGTCGAAATCATGCCGGCCGAAATCTGGTTTGTTATCGCGACGCTGCTGGCGCCAACCGGCTACGTAGTACAGGATGTGGTCGCGGACGCGATGACGGTCGAGGCGGTGCCCACCATCAACGAACACGGCGATCCCTACCCGGATGACGAAATCAAGATCATGCATACCACGATGCAGACCCTGGGCCGCTTGGCCATCATCGGCGGGCTGGCCGCGGTTGCGGCATTGAACATCACGATGTTCAGCGGTGTCGAAAACATGTCCGAGGAAATGAAGGTGGCGATCTACGCGGATATCTACCTGTTGGCGCTGGTCATTCCAGTGCTGTCGGTATCCGGCGTCATCCTGGGCGGAATCATTCTGAAGCGCCGGGCGCGGCGTATGCGCGAGCAGGGCCAGGATCACGCCGCCATCGACAAACTGTTGTTCGCGCCAACTGGTGAAACCCACCCTAACTGGTGGATTCTCGGCGGGAGTCTGGTATTTGCCATTTTCACATTGACCATGGGCATCAGCCAGGTACCGCTGGCGCAAGAAATTATTTTCATCGGCTCGATGTCGATCATCCTGTTCCTGATGCATCGGCTGATGCTCGAACTCGAACCGGAAATGCGCAACATGCTGATCGGCACCGCGGTCATCATTTTCGTGTTTCGCGCCACCCCCCAGGCCGGTCCCGGCGCGGCTTGGTTCGAAATCGATGTACTCAAGTTCGATCAGCAGTTTCTGTCGGTGCTATCTCTGATTGCTTCGCTGTTGACGCTGTTCGGCATGGTCGTGCTGCGGCCCATGATGGCGCATCGCTCGATCGCTTTTGTAATCGTAATTCTGACGCTTGCCGCGGCGATATTGGCGCTGCCCAATATCGGGCTTTATTACGGCTTGCACGAATGGACCGCCGCGCGCACCGGCGGAGCGGTCGATGCGCGTTTTATCGCCATCATCGACACGATGATGGAATCACCGTTGGGTCAAATCTCTATGATTCCGATGCTGGCGTGGATTGCAAAAAATGCACCGCCCCATTTGAAAGCCACGTTTTTCGCGGTAATGGCCTCTTTTACCAATCTCGCACTGTCGGCGTCCAGCCTGGGCACCCGCTATCTGAACGAAATCTTCCTGGTGACGCGCGAGGTTCGCGATCGCATCGAGGACGTAGTCACAACCGCCGCCGATTACAGCGAACTCGGCTGGTTGTTAATTTCGGCGGCGCTAATTGGATTGCTGGCGCCGCTGCTGGCCGTGGCGATCGTACAACGCTCTCGACTGCGCACCTCTCAATAGCTGGGATATACTGACTAGCAAAACTTGATTCGGGGAAAATTTCGATGCGCTTGATAGCAATCATACTGCTAACCGGCCTGTGCGCTACACCGGCGCTGGCACACCATCCGCTCGGCGGCATGCCGATGGAGACTTTAACTCACGGTATTCTGTCGGGAATCGGTCATCCGCTGCTGGGCTTCGATCACCTGTTTTTTGTCGCGGCGGTTGGCATTGCTTCTATCTGTACGCGTTCCAAACTAAAAGCGCCACTGGCTTATATAGCGACAATGCTCGCGGGTTGTTTATTCGCCTCACTGTCGGGCGCCATGCCGGCGAGCGAGTTGATAATTGCCTTGTCGTTACTGGTTATGGGTTCGATGCTAGTCGGCGGGCGCCGCTTCGGTAACAACACGATACAGCTTGGATTTGCCGGGTTCGGGCTATTTCACGGCGCCGCGTTTGGCGCGTCACTGGCCGCTCAGGAGGCCGCTTTCGGGGTCGAAGTGTTAATCGGCTACCTGCTGGGACTCGGGGTTATCCAGTATGCGACCGCGATTGGTGTGGGATGGGCCTTCGTTGCTCTGTGGAAAACCGCCCAGTCGGGCGCGATTCAAACCCGATTTGCGGGTGCGATGATCGCAGGCGCCGGACTGTACCTGACGCTGGAACAGATCGAAACACCGCTAGTCAAACTGATAATCAGCTGAACCGGTTAATCGGGAGCCAGGTCGACCGGCTGTCCGTGAGGGGTCGACAAATAAGCCCGTTCCCAGTCGTCGCGTTTTCCCGTCATCGCCCGCTTATCGATTTCACTGTTTCGTGCAACCAGGGATTCGAGCGCATGCAAAGCGCATTGATAATAGGTTTGTTGGTTATCGACTGCACCGTCAACGGCAGCCTGCTTAAGCGCCTCGCCGAGCGCATCGGACCAGGCGCCGGCGCTGAACATGCCATTTTGCAGCAGGGTGTCGGCGATCGCGAGCACCTGCGCCTGCCAGGCTTCATCGAAAGCCGGTTCACCATCGACCGTGACCAGCGGCTTCAACGCGTTGTCATCGGTTGCGCTCAAAATCAGGCTCCACTCAGGTAACTTTCCCACAGATCGAGATATACTTTGTCTTTGCTGCCGCCGGCTTCCGGCCAGAGTTCGGCCGCGCTAAACATGACGTTGTAGCAATGCTGGTGGAGTTCGGTACCCTGCGCCGACAGGTCGGGGAATACATGCGCGCCGTTGTAGGCATGGATGGTGCCGATAGATCCGCGTGCGTATTGCGGTAAGCGGCTATGTCCGGCGTGGCCGTGCTGCGCCGTGACTACTCGCTGACCGATATTAAAAACCGGCGCTGCTTCGATTGCGCCGTCGAATCGAATCGCGTGTGCCCGGTCTTCCCGCAGCACCTGCTGCAGCGTCATTGGCTCAGGCGGTTCACTGCAGTCCGTTGCTGCCGCCCCGGCACTAAGGTCAGCAACCTCTTGCAGCGTCATCCAGCCGGCCTCGATATAGGTTGCAAAATCGGTTTGCGCCCAGGAGTCGAAATAAGGCCGCTCCAGATAATCGATCGGCATGATCAGTTCGCGGCAATGGCGCCACCAGTCGATGGTGATACCCGGCGCACGCGCGCACTGCGCGATACCCCATTCGCGCCCTTCCCATGCTTCGTGGAAGGGGCCGCCACCGTCATCGACTTCGATTGGGCCGTAACCCTGTTTGCCGCCCAGGTCATGAATGCCATCCACCCTGTTACTCCTTGCCGAGATCGCGCTCGGTGCCGATCATCGAATTGCGCGTCACCAGGCCCGCTAGTTCATCTTCGCCCATGTCGTCGGTATCGGCGGGTCGCTGCGGCATAACCAGGTAGCGTAGCTCCGCGGTACTGTCCCACACGCGCACCTCGACATCGGCACCGATGTCGACGCCAAATTCGGCGAGCACGCCGCGTGGATCGCGCACCGCGCGAGAGCGGTAAGCCGCGGCCTTGTACCAGGCGGGGGCGATGCCGAGAATCGAGAAGGGGTAACAGGAACACAAAGTACAAACCACGAGGTTGTGCACCGCAGCGGTATTTTCGACCACCTTCAAATGTGCCGTCGCCTTGCCGAGATAACCCAGCTCATCGATCGCGGCCGGGGCGTCGTCCAGCAGACGTTGTCGGTATGCGGGATCGCTCCAAGCCTTCGCTACCACCCGGGCGCCGCGCTTGGGGCCGATTTCCTCGGTGTAAGCCTCGATCCACTTATCGATGGTCTGTGGATTGACCAGGCCCCTGTCGACCAGCAGCGTTTCCAGGGCCTTGACGCGCAGGGCCGACTCCGACGGCAGATGACTATGTAGATGTTGGTGAATTTCGGCAACTTTTTTGGCGTCAAAATCGGGCATGAAATCGATTATTTGAGTCTGAAACGGCGAGTTTACTCAATCTGATGCCGAATATCAGCCCCGCCGATAAATCTTTCCTCGAGCAGCGGTCGTCATTGGCGGGTGCAACGATTAAACTGCGCTCATGATTGCCGCTATCAGACGCCCCACCCTGTTTGACGTCACCAATTTGATTTTCGTCGGCGCGATCTGGGGGGGCGCTTTTCTGTTTATCTCGATCGCGTTACGGGATTTCGAACCGATCAGTATTGCCACCTGGCGAGTCACGCTGGGAGCCGCCGTTATGATCGTAATCTCCCTGCTAATCGGCCAACAGCTACCCACGGGAGTTCGCAACTGGCGCTTTATCTTTATCGTCGGATTTCTCAACAGCGCGGTGCCGTTTTTCCTGATTAGCTGGGGCCAGCAATTTATCGGCAGCGCCGAATCCGCGCTGTTGGTGGCGATGGGCACTTTCGTTTCACTGCTATTATCGCATTTTACCAGCCAAGACGAACGCATTAACGCCCCGCGACTAATCGGTGTCAGCATCGGCTTCATCGGGGTAATGATCCTGGTTTTCTGGGAATTGCTTGAATCGGGCAGCGGCAGCTTGCCCGGCCAGCTCGCGGTTATGGCGGCCGGCTGCAGTTACGCGACCTCTTCGGTGGTTTCTCGCCGCTTGACGCACCTGCCGATGATTTCAACCTCGGCAGTCACCATGGCAAGCGCCTGTCTGTATATGATCCCGCTGGCTTTTATGTTCGAAAATCCGTTTCCCGCCGGAGTCGAAACCGCATCCATTGTCGCCTTGATTTACCTGGGGGTTATTGCAACCGCATTGGCTTTTACGCTGCGGTTTTTTATCATCCGCGCGAATGGCGCCGTGTTCATGTCGCAGGTGGGTTACCTGGTGCCGTTATTCGGCGTGATCTGGAGCGGGCTTTATTTCGCCGATGCGATCAACCTGCAAACGCTGATATCGCTGGGCATGATCCTGCTTGGCATCGCGGTCACCCGCAAGGGCAGCTAAACACCGTTATTATTATCCCCGAAATCTATCGTCACCTCTGCGTTTAGTCATACCCGCGTTTGTGGAACCCGCTTACGCGGGAATGACGGCTGATGCCGGGATGGCGGACGGCGCGGGGTTGGCCGCAACGGGGCGGGCAATTACTTCAAAAATTGCGCGTGGTATTCGAAATGCTCTTCGATGAAACTCGCGATGAAATGGTAGCTGTGATCGTAGCCGGGCTGCATACGAATAGTTACCGGCTGTCCGGCCGCATCACAGGCCCCGCGGAAATTATCCGGCAGCAGTTGTCCTTCGTGCAGAAATTCGTCGGCATCACCCTGATCGATTAGAATGTCGCCCACCCGGGCACCACCCCGTACCAGGCAGGTGGCGTCATAAGCTTCCCAGGTCGAGCTAGCGTCGCCCAGATAGGCGCCGAAACAGCCCTGGCCCCAGGCGCAGTTAACCGGGTTCGTAATCGGCGCAAATGCCGACACCGAGCGATAGGCGTCGGGCATCTTGAGCGCACAGATCAGAGCGCCGTGCCCTCCCATCGAATGCCCGGTAATCGACTTGACCCCGGGCATTAGCGGCAGGTTGGCTTCGATCAGGGCGGGCAGCTCGCGGGTGATATAGTCGAACATTTGATAATGGGGTCGCCACGGATCTTGGGTTGCATTGACATAGAATCCGGCAGCCTGACCGAGGTCGTAACGCTCAGGCTCATCGGCAACATCATCGCCGCGCGGGCTGGTGTCGGGAAACACGACGGCGATACCCTGCTGTGCGGCAAAGCGCTGAAAACCGCCCTTGGTGCGCGCATTGTCGTCGCTACAGGTCAAACCGGACAGCCAGTACAAGACCGGAACCTTTTCAGTTCTCGCCTTGGGCGGCAGGTAGACCGAGAAAGTCATCTCGCAGCTACAGCTGGCCGAAGCGTGCGTATAGCGGTTAAGATAGCCACCGCTTTCCTTGATGCTTTCGATTTCTTTCATGTCGCGTTCAAAATTGGATGACCGACTTGATGCTCTTACCCTCGTGCATCAGGTCAAAGGCCGTATTGATTTCTTCCAGGGGCATGGTATGGGTGACCAGCTTGTCGAGTTCGATGGTGCCATCCAGGTATTGGTCAACCATGCCGGGCAATTCGGTGCGACCCTTGACCCCGCCGAAAGCGGTGCCGATCCAGCGCCGTCCAACCACCAGGTTGAAGGGACGCGTCTTGATTTCCTCGCCCGCGCCGGCCACGCCGATAATCGTCGAGGTGCCCCATCCCATGTGCGTGCATTCGAGCGCGTCGCGCATGACGCTGACATTGCCGATACACTCGAAGGAGTAATCCACGCCACCGCCGGTCATTTCCTGAATATACTCGGGCAGCGAACCATCGACCTCTTTGGGGTTGACGAAATCGGTGGCGCCGAGCGCCTGCGCCATGGCCCATTTATCCGGGTTGATATCGACCGCGAGGATCCGCTCGGCTTTGGCCATCACCGCGCCCTGGATCGCCGACAGACCGACCGTGCCCAGACCGAAGACCGCTACCGATGAGCCGGCCTTGACCCGGGCGGTATTTAGCACCGCTCCGATCCCGGTGGTGACCCCGCAGCCGAGCAGGCAAGCCTTGTCGAGCGCCGCCGCCGGGTTAATCTTGGCCAGCGCGATTTCGGGCACCACGGTGTACTCGGCAAAAGTCGAGCAACCCATATAGTGGTAAAGCTCCGTCCCCTTATGCGAAAAACGGCGCGTGCCGTCCGGCATGAATCCAGTCCACACGGTACCGGCGATCGATTGACAAAGATTGGTCTCGTCGGAACGACAGAAGGCGCAGCTCGATTCACGGCATTCGGGTATATAAAGCGGAATCACGTGATCGCCCGGCTTCAAATCTTTGACCTCGGGACCGCATTCGAGTACTTCGCATCCGCCCTCGTGCCCCAAAATCGCCGGAAACGCGCCTTCCGGGTCTTCGCCGGACAGGGTAAAGGCATCGGTATGGCACACGCCGCTGGCGTGCACTTTTAACAAGACTTCACCCGCCTTCGGGCCGGCCACCTCGACTTCTTCGATTTCCAGGGGTTTCCTGGCTTCCCACGCCACCGCGGCTCTCGCTTTCATGGTCGCTCCTAAGGCTTATAGAATTGTCTATCGCCGCAGACTAAATAGATTAGACAAACGAGTCAAGCCGGCGATAAGTTCCGTCAAAACAACAAAATAATGAATTAATTGTACAATCTGCACTCAAAACACAAATCAGGGGATTGGGAGGTCAAGATGCGTTTCATTCCGTCAAAAAAAGCCCGGCTACTGACACTGATCGGATTGCTAGCCGGGATACTGGTTTACAAGTTCGCGGCGTCGGCGGGGCCCTCCAACGGTTTCGATCTGTCAAATTCGCTGCTGCCGCGCGAACAGATTCTACATGGTGGTCCGCCCCGAGACGGCATACCCGCATTGTCCAATCCAAAATTGATCAAACCGCAGGCCGCGGATTACCTAGAGCCGACCGACCGGGTAGTCGGTGTCACGCTCAAAGGACAATCGCGGGCTTATCCGATTGCGATCCTGAACTGGCACGAAATCGTCAACGACAGCATCGATGATCAACGATTCGCGGTAACCTATTGCCCGCTGTGCGGCACCGCGGTCGCGTTCGACGCAACTATCGACGGCAAAGCCACCGATTTTGGCGTTTCGGGCCTGCTTTACAACAGCGACGTGCTGCTTTACGACCGCGACACCGAATCGCTCTGGTCGCAAATCCTGAACCAATCGATTGCGGGCCAACGCGTCGGCAAAAAACTGGTCGCGATACCCATTAGTCACACCACCTGGCGCGACTGGCTCGACAAACACCCGGATACACTGGTGTTATCGGACGACACCGGATATTCGCGTGACTATCGGCGCGACCCGTACGCCGGATACGAGGAATCGCGTTACACTTATTTCGCGGTAACCAACCAGGCGCCGGAAAACTATCATCCCAAGGAGATAGTGGTCGGGCTCGGCAGCGACGGAGTTTACAAAGCTTACCCATTCGTCGAGCTCGACAAACAGGGCAAGTCACGCTTCAGCGATACGATCAACGGCACTCGCTTTAACTTCGACTGGGATTCGGCAAATCGCAGCATCACCATTACCGACGCGGCCGGTAATCTGATCGCCGGCATCCAGGGGTTCTGGTTTGCCTGGTTTGCATTCCATCCCGATACCCAAGTGTTCAAGGCGGCATCCTAAGCAATCGCTTTTCCTTGTAAGGATCTGAGTAAATATCACGGTAACATCGAACCGCCGGGAATGCTGCGGCGATATTTTTGGTCTGACCGCCGCGAAGTGATCTGAGTCGCTCCGACTCGAAGCCCCGTCGCGCCGCTTCCTAATATAACCCACAAGTTGTTCAGCCGGGATTAACCCAAACGCGATAATGTGACAAAATCAGTTTATTTTCCGGATCGTCTTGCTGCGCCTACGATATTTACTGCTTGCGCTTGCGCTTGCTTCAATTCACCCGACTGCGAGCCTCGCCGCGGAAGACTGGAATCTATGCCGGATACCGACTTTCGCCTTTGTCGCGACCGAGGATGCCGGTGCTGCCGAAACCAGCGTCGAAGCACAGCGCATCGCCAGCGACGATAGCGAAACCTTGCACCTGGTCGGTAATGTCACCCTTACCCGCCAGCAACAGCGAATCAGCGCTGACGACATCGTCATCAATAAAACCACCGACGCAATTAACGCCAGCGGCAACGTCAGACTCGAAGACCCCAGTTACCGACTCTCCAGTCCCACCATCGAAATCGATAACCGCAACGATACCGCCATAATCGCACTGCCGAATTTCGAATTACACGGCAATCACGCGCGCGGACAGGCCGATGAAATTCGCAAGCTCGATCAATTCCGCAGCCACTACCAGAATCTGTTTTATACCACCTGCGACCCCGACGACCGGGACTGGCATCTGCGCGCTGCGGAAATGGAGATTGACTATCAAAGCGGTCGCGGTAACGCCAAACATAGCCGGCTGTTTTTTCAAGGCATTCCGTTTCTGTACTTGCCCTACTTCCAGTTTCCGGTAGACGATCGCCGACTCTCCGGTTTGCTGACGCCGAGCTATGGCTACAGCGACACCGACGGCAATAACATCGTGGTTCCGATTTACTGGAATATCGCACCCAATTTTGACATGACGATAACTCCCGCCTGGTTCAGCGATCGCGGTACCCAGCTTAATACCGAAAACCGCTACCTGTTCGAATCGCACCAAGGCCAACTGGAGTTGTCCCACCTCGACGACGAATTGCGGGACGATACCCGATGGTTTCAGCAATGGCGGCACTATGCGAATCTAGGCCAGGGTCTGCGGGCCGATCTGTTGCTGGTTGAAACATCGGATGGCGATATATTTGACGATTTCGAAAACATAGCGCCGCAGTACAACAATACCCGACACCTGGAGCGTCGCCTGCTTCTGCAGCGCGGCGGAAAAGTCTGGAATAGTCAGCTACTGTGGCAGAATTTTCAAACACTGGACCGCGCTACCGCGGTTACAAGCCGACCCTACAACCGCCTGCCGCGTCTGACGCTGGATACCAATCCGTTGCTGTGGCGCGGCAACTTGGCGCCGGCATTGGACATTGAGCTGGTCGAATTTGAGCGCGATCAAAGCGTAACCGGCACCCGCAGCAATATCACAACCTCGCTGAACTGGAGGTCGTCGAATAGCTGGTATTTTTTCGAACCCGAGTTACAGCTCAGTTTCACCGACTATCGACTGGACGATAATTCAGGGGATGACTCGATTTCTCGAACTTTGCCCACCCTCGGTATCGACAGCGGCTTGATCTTCGAACGCCTGGCGGGCGGGCGCCAACAATGGTTGCAAACCTTCGAGCCCCGGCTCTACTTCCTGCATACCCCGTTCGAGGATCAAACCGATATCCCGAATTTCGATACCTCGCTAAATGCCAGAACCTTCAACAATCTATTCAAGAACAACCGATTTACCGGCAAAGATAGAATCGGCGATGCCAGCCAGGTTACCCTGGGCCTTGCCACCCGAATTTACGACAATGACAGCGGTAACGAATTGCTGCAACTGCGAGTGGGCCAGGCCTTCTACCTCGAGGATCGGCGGGTCAGCCTCGGCGGTTCACCGGATGATGCGCCGAAATCCGACGTCATCGCCGAACTCGATATCCGGCCCAATCCGAGAACGCGAATCGCAGGGCGTCTGGTCTACGAACAGGAGATGGGCGAAATCAACGAGCGCGATTTATCGATCAATTATGCCGACGCCGGTTTAGCCGCAAACCTGAGCTACTTTTTTAAGGAAGAAGAATTGGAACAGGCGCTGGTTTCGATGGTCTATCCGGTTAACGAGCGCTGGACCCTGGTGGCTAAAACTCAACGCTCGTTGAGATTCGAAAAACCGGTCGAGAATTTGTTGGGTATTAGCTATGAATCCTGTTGTTGGGGCCTTAAAATATTGGCCGGTCAAAGCGGCGATGAACTCGAAGACTTCGCCGAAACCGACAATAGTATTTATTTTGAACTAACCCTCAAGGGACTAAGCAAGGCAGGCAGAGATATCGATGCGCAACTACTTGAAGCCATACCCGGATACAGCCCGGCATTCTGATAATCGTTGACTAGCTATGAAATTGATCGGACTAAGTGGAACGCTTCTCGGCAGCCTGCTAATGCTGAACCTGGCCGCGGCGCAGACTAGGCTCGACACGATTATTGCAATCGTCGACGAGAGCGTCATCACCCAGCGCGAACTGGCAAACCGCATCCAGTTGATTTCCGTCGACCTCAAGCGAAATCAGCGCAGATTGCCGCCCGACGACGTGCTCGCGCGCCAGGTGTTAGAGGCCCTGATTAGCGATTCGCTACTGTTGCAAGAAGCGGCACGCCGCGGCGTCACGATATCAGACAGCCAACTCAACCAGACAATGCAACGCCTCGCGCGCCAGAACAAGATGACTCTATCGGAATTTCGCAAAGCGCTGATCGCCGACGGACTCGACTACGAAAAGTATCGGCAAACCGTGGGCCGCGAAATGACTATCTCCACCTTGCAGCGCCAGTACAGCCAACGCAACGCATCCATCAGCGACGCGGAAGTCGATGAATTTATCGAACAAAGCGGTGGCGACGAGGCCAACTACGAATATCGTCTGTCACACATATTGATCGCCTTACCGGATGCCGCCACTCCGAATCAGGTTGACCTGGCGCAAAAGACCGCCCTGGAGATCATGTCCAGGCTCGATCAGGGCGACAATTTCGATCGGCTGGCTAATACATTTTCCGCGGGAGATAACGCCTTGCAGGGCGGCGATCTCGGCTGGCGCAAAAAGGCCGAGATTCCAAGCCTGTTTACCAGCCAGGTATTATCGATGGAGCCCGGAGGCCACGCCGGGCCAATTCGCAGCGCCAGCGGTTTCCACGTCGTACATTTGAAACAGCGCCGCGATTTGGAACAGGTCATCAGTCAGCAAGTTCGCAGCCGCCACATTCTGATCAAACCGAACGAACTCGTGTCCGAGGAGGACGCGCAACAGCGGTTGCAAGAGTTTCGCGAGCGCATTCTGGGGGGCGAGGATTTTACCCGCCTGGCCCAACTCTACTCGGTCGATTACGCCTCGGGCTCCAATGGAGGGGATATCGGCTGGATGGATCCGGGAGCCACGGTCAAAGAGTATGAAACAGTCACCAATCAGCTAACAGAGGGTGAGCTCAGCGAACCTTTCCGCAGCCAGTTCGGCTGGCATTTGGTAGAAGTAACCGGTCGTCGCAGCGTCGACGAGACCGCCCAAACCAGGCGTCAGAAAATTTACTCACAATTACTGCAGCAAAAACAACGCGAAGTTTTCGATCTCTGGAAGCGTCGCCTCAGGGATGAAGCTTACGTCGTGTTCCCCGATAAACCAGATGCCTGAGACCGCAATAATAATTACCAGCGGTGAACCTGCAGGCATCGGCCCGGACATCATCGCCGGTCTCGACCCATCCCGCTTCGACGCGCGCCTGGTTGTCATCGGCGACCGGCAGCTGCTCGCGACGCGCGCCGCTGCGCTGGGATCGACAATCGAGTTTATCGCCTATGATAAGAAATCGGCCGCGGGCAAAGCAATCGAAGTCATCCACCAGCCATTGGCGCAGCCAAGCCTACCCGGACAACTGGACAGCGCCAATGCCGACTATGTATTGACACTGCTTAAACGCGCCTGTAGCGCTTGCCTGGACGGTGAATTCGATGCCATGGTAACCGCGCCGGTACAAAAAGCAATCATCAACCGTGCCGGCATACAATTTTCGGGGCATACGGAATACCTGGCCGACATTTGCCAGGTTTCGAAACCCGTGATGCTACTGGTTGCAGCCTATCTCCGAGTGGCGCTGGTCACGACCCACTTGCCGCTGCGCGATGTGGCCGACGCCATTAGCGAACAGGCGATAACCGAGGTCGTCGAGATTCTCGATCGCGACCTGCGCAGCCGCTTCGCCATCCGCAATCCGCTGATCAAGGTATGCGGTCTCAATCCGCACGCCGGCGAAAACGGTTTCCTGGGACGCGAGGAAGTAGAGATCATAATTCCCAGCCTGGAGAAATTAAAACGTAACGGGGTCAATTTAGGCGGACCTTTTCCCGCCGATACCCTGTTCACGACGGCAATGTTACGAGACGCCGATGCGGTAGTCGCAATGTACCACGACCAGGGATTACCGGTGCTGAAACACCTGGGTTTTCATAACGCGGTCAACACCACGCTTGGCCTGCCTATCATCAGAACCTCGGTCGACCATGGCACCGCGCTCGACCTTGCCGGTAGCAAACAAGCCCGACCGGATAGTTTAATCGCGGCAATCGACTCGGCGATTCTGCAGGCGGGTAATAGACAAACGAATGCATCGGGCGCGTAAACGCTTCGGCCAGCATTTCCTGCATGATCGCAGCGTTATCGAACGCATCCTGCGCGCCATCGATCCGCGGCCGGGGGAGTCATTACTCGAAATCGGGCCGGGCCGGGGTGCGCTTAGCTACCCGCTATTGCAACGCTGTAAAAGTCTGACCGCGATTGAACTCGATCGCGACCTGATACCCATACTGGAAAAAAACGCCCGCGGCCTGGGGCAGCTCGAAATAATTAACGCCGATATTCTCGAGTTCGAACTTGCAAGTATCGCAGCCGGGAGAAAAATTCGGCTACTAGGTAATTTGCCGTATAACATTTCAACACCGTTAATGTTCCATTTGCTCGAGTCGGCGCATCTCATCAAAGACATGCATTTCATGGTGCAAAAAGAAGTGGCGCAACGAATTGTCGCGGGCAGCGGCGATCCCAGTTATGGACGGCTTTCGGTCATGCTTCAATTTCATTGTCGGTGCCAGTATCTGTTCGAGGTCGCGCCCTCTTGTTTCAATCCGCCACCCAGGGTCGATTCGGCGGTAATTCGGCTGATTCCGCGGCAGCAACCCAAACAGGAAATCGATGACTATGCACAGTTTTCGGAGCTCGTACAGCAGGCGTTCGGCCAGCGCCGAAAAACTATTTCCAATTCACTGAAATCGATCCTGGATCGCGAAACAATTTCGGCCTGCGGAATCGATCCGGGGCTACGTGCCGAAAACCTCGAAATTGCCGATTTCGCCAAGCTCAGCAGGGCCTTGAGTCGATGACTAAAATTTCCTTGATCGTCGCCATGGACGATAACAGATTAATCGGCAGTGAAAACGGCCTGCCCTGGCATTTACCGGCAGACCTCGCTTTCTTCAAACGCACCACGATGGGCAAGCCGATCATCATGGGACGAAAAACCTACGAGTCTATCGGCAAACCCCTGCCCGGCAGACGCAATATCGTAGTAACCCGGGATCCGGACTTCAGCGCAGCCGGCTGTGAAATCGCCTACGGCATCGACGCGGCTCTCGATTTGTGTCAGAACGAAGCTGAGATAATGCTGATCGGTGGCGCGAGTTTATACCGGCAAGCGCTAGCGCGTGCGACCGATTTGTATATTACCCGCATCCATCAAAGTTTCGAGGGCGATACCTGGTTCCCGGACTTCGATGAAAGCGAGTGGAAGCTCGAAAAACGCGAAGACTTTGACGCGGATACTAGCAATATTCATGACCATTCCTTTATTAAATATGTACGGGAAATCTGACTATAATTCGGATAGACTGATTCGGCCTCTGTGAACAAACGCGCGTGAATAAACGCGCGCTGGCTGAATGCGACGTATACTGTCGCCGGATTAATAAGAACGAGGATGACAAACACATGGAAAGCAGGACTTATGTGATTGGTCGCGAGGGTCACATATACGTTGACGACCCCACGGTGAGTAAGAAACATGCCGAGATTCAGGTCATTAATGGAGAAACCTATCTGCGCGATCTAGGCTCGACCAACGGCACGTTTTTGATGAAAAACGATCGTCTGGTACCTTTTCGCGAAGGCTATGTGCAGCTGCATCAAGCCATAGTGCTGGGAAATCGACAGTATACCATCCAAAGCCTGCTGGAAATTGCCGGCGCGTTCGCCACTCCCGCCGAATCCTGATTCGTGAATTAACGCATGGACGAATAACCCCGCGGCGTCAATCGACGCCGGCAATACTGTTAAGCACCGCGACTACCTGCCCTTAGGATAAAATTGACAGCCCGATACAGCGCCCTGTCAGACCGGAACGGCACTTAATTAACAACCTAGCCTGAATATTTCACCAATAAAAAGGGTAAACCCGTAATAGTTCGATAAAATTCAGTTGCTTAAATTGAATTACGAACAAGGTTTGCCCGTGACAAACTGTACACAACAAGTCTCTCTTTTTCCATCCTGTAAACGCCGCTTGATCGAAAC
>Ga0126332_10000378_pt1 | contig 16403 bp, 17 predicted proteins | sample InaspJWI42metaG_FD_94482 | JGI IMG/M metagenome (GOLD analysis project Ga0126332, IMG submission 94482) | Marine gutless worms symbiont microbial communities from Oahu, Hawaii - Inanidrilus sp. 2 OAHU.JWI-42 metaG | ecosystem: Host-associated > Annelida > Digestive system > Unclassified...
GCCGAAGAAAAATATCCCGGAACAGATTTGCGACTGGTCTACGAACTCGGGGGATATACATCCCCCAATTAAGCCAAAGGTGTCAGTTATTCTTCCCAGAGGTAAGGTGTCCTGAATTTATATGAAATTCCCCCGGATAGGTATTTCTACCAAAAGTCTACAAATTGACCGCAACGAATGCTGTCTTTTTATATCAGCTTGTCAGAATTGGACATCCAAAGTTGATCAAAAAAATAGATTTCTCCTGGTGATTTCAGACAGTGAGGGTTAGCATAGCAGGATGGAATAATAGGTGACGTGAAGATGTCCTGAGAGAAAAGATAGGGGAATTTGTCCATAATTGATTCGATCCAATGACGATCAGCAAGTGAGTTCGGCTTATTTGCTATTAAGACTGCAAAAAATAACGTCAACGTATATATTGGTTATCCATGGGAATGTTCGATTCATTGTTTCGCCTGAATCGCTCACCAAATACCGTTTGAACCGTTCTGATCTTATCGCGGAATGATCGTTTTCTTCTCTGTGGGAATCTTAGCCGAAAGAACATTAAACCTCTCAAAATTCCTTCGGGGATTGATAAAAATATTCGTTAAATCAATTTAATGGCTGTGTCAAGGGCTAAATCATATAGATAAGAAGCCGTATTTTAGAGCTGAATAAGCAATAATAAAGAATAGTAAAATAACTTTGAAAGTAACAGGGCAGCCTATAATCGTAGACCTTTTATTCTTGCTGGGATCTGTGAGCTTCGGCCTTTTCCCTTTTAATCTGGTCGGATTTCAGTTTCAACGATACCACGCAGGTCGCCAGCATCTGAATCTTATTTTCGATACTTGAAGCTTCAAATTTCTCGCACACTGCCTGCGGCATACCCATCCATACAGGCGTGTTGCCGGACGCCATGACAATGGTATCAATATTCGGTGATCCGGCTCCGTATATCTTTATCAGGTATTCTCGGGTTTTATTGTTCCAGGCGGTAAGATCCTTTGTTCGAATGGGTCTGCTTTTCAGCATTTGCTTGGCCGTTTCTATCTGCTTTTGCAGCAGTTCAACGCCAGTTTTCATATCGACGGTAAGTCTGCCTGCATCCATTCGCTTCACATTCTCCGGATTAATGAAAGTCCAATTGGATTAGAGGCTTCCGAGGAAATTCTTAACAGCAAGAGATTGATAGAGGCCCGTTTGAAAAAATTAAACAATCCCCGATATATGTCAACTCTCTTTAAGGAAAAAACGTGACCGAGCACCAGCCGGCCAAACTGGCAGCAATAGAAGCTCACTGGGATACCAACACCGAAGTCGGTGCGGGACGAATTTATAAAACCATTTCCAATGCCTATGCGTCTGCGGGAGATGGTCCGGCAATTGCTTACCGTGTGGGCGCAGCCTTGGAGGACATGGAATTTGTTCAGTTTCATCCCACGGGAATCTATAAACTGGGCATCCATATCAGCGAGGCCGCTCGCGGCGAGGGCGGCATCCTGCGCAACAGAGACGGCAAAAGATTATGGCACGATATGCGCCGGTTCATCCATTCAGTCGGTTTTGCCAGACTTCCGGAACGGCCGGTGGCCGATATGGCCGCTCGAATTACCCGGCTGATGGAAAACAGCAGCTGGGAATGAACCGATTACATCCGCACCGAAATAATTTTGGATTGTCTGAACCGAATCAGGTGGGAACAGGATCCGTCTTTGAGTTATCGCCATTCCTGCGCCCACGGCATTTGCGGTTCGGACGACGTGGTGATCAATGACCGGATCGAACTTGCCTGTCAGAAACTGATCAAGGACTATAAGACCGGCAACAATTTTGTGATTGAACCTCTCCCTTTGTTTAAGGTTGTTAAGGATCTGATCGTGGACCTGAATCCTTGCTTTGAAAAGCACCGTATGTTCCGGCCTTATCTAATAAGCGATTTGGTAAATGAATTGACAGTGCCGGTTTTATTACTAGATTGTATACTATCGGGAGGAAATGGCATTCCCTTTGGTACCCATCAATCAACCTACAGTCATGCTCAGGGCTTTGAGAGGATCAAGATACAATGGAGGCCAGCATTATGTCAGCCAAACAAATAAATAATATGAAAATTGCAGATCTCCTTCCGGCGACTTTGCTGTTCGCCGGCGGTGTCAACTGGGGCCTCATGGGATTTTTCGAATTGGAAATTCGTTTTTGTATAAATGAACGATTTATAGAATAATGGAAAAAAAACTGAAACCCCCGCGTATCACCCACCTCTCCTGGGGGCGGCTGATTGTTGATGATCGGACTTCATTTAAGGACGCAAAGCTGTTCCCTGGTGGTTCGCGAAAATGGGACTGGAAGGAAACCGGAACGGATCATGTCCCGGGCATTCAGCCGGCTGATGTTAAGGAACTCCTGGACCACGGGGCAAAGGTCGTGGTGCTTTCAAAAGGGATTCATAATTCCCTCAGTGTATGTCCTGAAACCATTGAAATGCTGAAAAAAAGAGGCGTTTCCGTCCATGTCCTGCAAACCGAAGCAGCGGTGCGTTTTTACAATGAACTGCAGAAATCCGAGGCGGTTGGCGGGCTATTTCATACTACATGCTAAGAAGACATATTATGGATGACGTTGATGAAAAAACCTGTGCGCCTTATAGGAAGAAGGAAATATTGAATCCCATACAAAGAATTTTATAAGGTTGATAAGCCATCCTAAGTTCTATTGTAAAATCTGCAGTAGAAATGTTATTAACTCTAATAATCTTTGTAATCCTGCTGACCTGCCTTAATTTGCAATACTGAAAAAATACAATCCCGAAATACTTTTTTACTGTAATTCGGAGTTTGTATCTATCCTGCCTCCTTGCCATGAAACATTTTCTTGACTAGGTTCGCCCGTGAAAGAGCACGGTGTGTGCTAAGACAACCGCAGCGGTAAGGGCACGCTGAGTGTATTCGGATATCAGTTACGTTTAAATCTTTCCGAAGGATTACCGACGGTCACTCTCAAGAAACTGGACTTTCGATCGACGAGGTAATCACCCATTATGAACAGTTAGTATTTCTTTTGAAGTATTGACCTTTTGGCAAACCTACCTACAATTTTAAGTTACGCAAAAAAGACAGGTTAAAATGAAAAAAAGAATTATAATCCATTACAGTGAAATCGCTCTCAAGGGCAAAAACAGACAGTTTTTTGAAGCCCTCTTGATCGAAAACATTAAGAGTGCTTTGAAGTTTTCAAAAATAACTGTGCATCACAGGTACGGCAGAATTATCTGTGAGCCCTCTGAATATAGCGATATGGAAAATATTAAAAGTATATTGGAAAAACTCCCTGGGATTGCCTATTTCTCCTTCGGGGTAATGGCTCGGCTGAGCATGGAAGAAATTACGCATGGCGCTATTGAAGTTTTGGATTCAGTTACTGCTGAAACCTTCGGGGTTGTAACCAAAAGACCTAATAAAATGTTTAGCCTGTCCTCGAATGAAATCAGCAGCCTTGTTGGCAGGCATATCGTGAAAACACGGGGTAAAAAAGTTGACCTGAAGGCCCCTGATATTTTTGTGTATATCGAAATCTGCGAAAAGGAAGCCTATGTCTACTGCAACAAATATACAGGGATAGGAGGGTTGCCGGTCGGATCTGCCGGCCGGGTCGTTTGCTCCCTTTCAGGTGGAATTGACAGTCCAGCAGCGGCGTTGCTCATGATGAAACGCGGCTGTAGGGTAATTTTTGTGCACATTCGCAATCAACTTCAATCAATCGACGCTGCGGTTTCAAAAATCGGCGATCTAGTGGCGCACCTAACAGAATTCCAGCTAAAATCGAAGCTTTATATTGTTCCTTTCGAAACGCTACAGAAGGAGATTATCATATGGGTGCCACCCCGCTACCGAATGATCATATATCGAAGATTTATGATGAAAATTTGCAACCGGATTGCAATGAAAGATAATGCCATGGCAATCATAACCGGTGATTCGGCAGGCCAGGTGGCATCTCAAACCCTTGAAAACATCAATTGTATATACAAGGCATCGGGGCTACCGGTACTCACCCCATTAATCGGTTTGAACAAAGATGAAATAGTTAAAATCGCTAAAGAAATTGGTACTTATGATATTTCAACTTTACCGTATCCTGACTGCTGCTCGTATATGATTGCGCCTCATCCAGTAACAAAAGCCAAACTGCAGGCTATCAAAAACTATGAAGCGGCAATTAAAAATGGTGAGCAGCTTGTTGAAGCATGTGTTAAGAATTCCGAGGTAAAACACTGGAATTTTCCCCGAGTAGCTCCGGAGGTGGGACATAATAGAAAAAAGAAGCAGACACAAGCGGCTTTGTTCCAATAGCTTTTGCAGTCATCCCCGAAGAGGGAAACCACGGTTATGATTACCGCCCGACGTCGTTTAAAGGAAGAGCTGGAAATTACAGCGCCCATAAGATACGTTTTCAAATTCCGGACCTTGTTGTCCCTCAAGCGACCGAAGCCCGAAATAGCTGAAACTCACGGTCCGACTTGGCGGCCATGTAAAAATCGCTTTCCGTGAGCCCCTTGATCTTGTGCGTCCAGAGCTCGATCTTGCACTTGCCCCAGGCCAGATACAGGTCCGGATGATGGCCTTCCTCCTCAGCAACGGCGCCGACTTTATTCACAAAGGCCAGCGCCTGGGCGAAGTCTTTGAATGTGTAGAGGCGTTCAAGGTGGCCGTCCTTGTTGAGTGTCCACCCGCTGTCGAGTTGCTTCAGCATCTCCTCGGCCTTTTCTCTTTCCATCGGCGGAACACCGCCCCGGCACGGTACGCATTTATTATCTGCGAGATCCATAAGATTCTCCCAATGAATTCTTACCTGCAATTCAAATAATAGTGACTTCTTTATCGGAGTCAAAACCGGAGTCTCGTCGCAGCTCCAGCCCACCCTCCAAGGTTGCCTGGGAGTGGATCTCCGCATTGTATTTCTTAATAATGGTGCGATTGACGCGCTCGAGGTTTTCGTTTTGCCAATCAATTCTGAAATAAAGTGATGATCCAGTGGATGAGTTACCGTTGGGCTTTTCTATTCGACCGGGGATAAATACCCGCAGAGTTGTTTTCAGCTTTAACCTGAGAATCAAAGATGACAAATTGATCGATGGTTTTCACAAGGGAAAATGCTGGTTCGGGCCAACCTTAGCGAATGAACTACCACGCTGCAAGCAACGGGATATCAATCGGAATATTATATTCGTCCCAAGGGGCGGGGAATTAAGCCCTTGTCCGTCTCCGGCGGATTAAATGAAAAGCCCTGCTCGGCTTATAAAAATAAAATATACAGGGGACGCTCAATTTCAACCCTGACAATCAGAAGGATTCTTCCGTTATGACCTCAGCCTAGTCTACGGTTGGTTTGTAGGGTCCACAGGATGGAGAGGTGCCGCTGGCGGTCACATCGGATGATGTGTTTTATGAAGGATTCCCTATTGGCACAGCTAATAAATGCATCAGCAAAGTTATTCCAGCCCGGGCGCTGCGCATTTCGTATGTGGGTGAACTCGGTTCCATCTTGATGTTTTACCCGCCTTCAGGTTTTGCATCTCACTGAATTCCTAAAGCAGCAATTGCACCATTGAGCAATAATGAAAGTGCTACGGCTGCAATGGCCAATGGGACCAGTGCGCCAACGGCCACGCTCACCTTCTGCAAGTAGCCCCAGTGGCGACGTTTGGCAATCAGAATAAAGGCCAGACTCGATAGGAATATGAGCACAAACCACCCTACGTAATTGAGCAGTGGGATGTCGTAGTATATCGAGCCTTGCACAAACCAGACCCAATAGCCGGCTGCGACAGCAATTGGATCTATAAATAGATCCAGCACTAGGGCAATGGCACTTGATAACAGAGGCACCTGCCACCACAGTTTGCGCTGAGTGAGCATATCGTGACCCGACCGGGTCAGGATGCCCTCGGCTATGAACAGACAGCTCCCACACATGGCCATCCATCCGAAAAAAATAAATGTGAAAACCCAAACTGGAGACTGTCCCGGATACTCGTAGTTCTTCGCAACAAAAGAGGAGATAAAATCCATAATCGCTGTAAATCCACCAGCTACAACAATAAATGATAGTGTGTCAGGTCCACCAAAGCGCCACCAGATGAATCCGAGCACCGGCAAGGCAAAGACAATCCCAACAATCAAAATAATGGTGAAATTAGGCGTCATTATACTTTATCACCGGAACGCAAAAGATATAGGATCAAAGATGGCAGCGGTAAAATCACCAGCCAGAGTAGGTCCCACGCTCCTGCCATAACGCCCGTGATAAACCAGAGCACAATGTTCACCGTATAGAAAGAAATTGGTAACCACCGTCCGACGCGAGTTCCCCTCTTATCGACATGGTCTTGATTCATCATATTATCCAGAGCTTATGTTGAATTAAGTTTATATTTTCGTCTGGACCACTACATGATTCATGATTAAATGTCTGACAAACCCATCTTCCTTTCCTCCACAGCGTTAACTGGATCAATGCGTTCGACTGATTTCTCAAGCTTTCAGTGGAATAATCACGGCCTTAAAGTGGAAACGATGTCAGGGCTACATGCCTGAGATAATGTCCGCTAGGGACATAACGCGCAATTTCATGAGAGTTGCTAATGTGAAGATGTGGAAGTAAAAAGAAGTGTCGTCGATTATTTTTCATAATTTAATCAGACTTTGTACAGTTTTGACACATGAAGCTCGTCCCATCGAATTTTTATAGAAACATTGATCTAAAGATTTGAAACTTGCTCTTAAGGGAATAGAGAATGCGGTGAGGAGTTAGCGGCTGTACAAATATCAATGGTGTAGACCAATATGAATACCATAGAGCATAAATTTGGATTTTCAAGAGATCATCGGTATCTTTTTCGTCCAGTCGGCATGCTTTACGAGCATCATTTTTCAGTGATTGTTGAATCCATCGAACCAGCTGCACTGAATGGCTTTGGGGCGGACCAAGATTATATATTGATTTCAAGAAACTTATTGTATAGGAATGGTTGAAATAGGGTCTTAAAGCAGCCTTTTTGGTCTCAATATAAGATGTTTAACGGGGTATCTTTATGGGGCGTACAAATCAACATTAGATTCCCGGAGATGTCCGGCATTCTACACATCGATAGCGTGCCATGCTTAGGGCTCACTCAAAAATAACTTCACATTTTGGACGTCGATCCATCCCGTCCGGCGGCGTTGCGTAAGCTCAAAATATTCTTGATATTCCTGTGCTTCCGCGTCTTGCCGTCCGGGCACCTCAACGTCCAAAATTGTGGATTTATTTCTTCGTGAATCCTTAGCTTGGTTCGAGCCTGTTACACACTTAAACACAGCAAATCTTAACCTGAATAAAGGAGGAGTGAGCTATGAAAATCAGGTCATTATTGTTCAGTGTTGCTGCCTTATGTATGATACTCTCGCCGGTTCTGGGTCTAGCTGGTGACTGGGCACCGAAAGGTTCGATTAAACTTCAAATTGGTTTTGGCGCTGGTGGATCCACTGACACTATCGGACGATTGGTTGCAGCCCAGGTCGAAGAAACTATGGGCTGGAACGTTGTTGTAGAAAACAAACCCGGTGGCGGTGGTGTGGCTATGTTATCGGGGCTAATGAATGAGAAGCCCGATGGTTCGACACTTGGATTGGCTGTGAATGTGCCCATACTCCTGAATTTGGCCAAAAGAGGAGATAAGCTGCCATTCAAAATCGAAACTTTTGACTACATCGGTACCGTTACCAAGGGCGAAGTAGCACTGGTAGCGCGATCGGATGCACCGTTTGAAGATATCAATGCCGTTATAGCGCTGGCAAAAACAAAAAAATTAGCTATCGCCTTTGATGCCATGCCACAACAGATGATTATGTCGGCCGTCAGTAATCAAGCCGGTGTAAAATTTAAATTTATCAAACACAAAAGCGGTGCTGAACAGATACAGAGTATTCTTGGCGGTCACGTGGATGTCGGTTGCCCCGCAGGTGCTCATATCAAATATCTCGAAAGTGGCGATCTTAAAATGATTGTGGCCTTTGGCAAGCAACGTTTCAGTTATGCACCTGACACAAAGACCCTCATTGAGAACGATTACAAATTTTACCTCGATCCGTATTATTATCTGGTCGCCCCCAAAGGATTGCCCGCCAATGTAAAAACCACCTTGGCCAAAGTTTTCGACAATGCCATCCATTCCGATAAAGTGAAAACAGCCCTTTTAAATACATTGAAGACCCCGCCACATAATTTAGGGCCGGATGGTACCTTTAAAATGCTCTCGGACGGGGTAACAGACATAAAGACCGTCATAGATGCGGGAAAGTAAACCCTTCAATTGAAACGACTTCGCGGGATTCGTCCCGCGGAGTCGCTGCACATCGAATCAGGAAACTTCGGATGACACTCAATCGTATATCAGGACTTGTCTTTGCCGTCTTGGGCGTCATACTGCTTTTTTGGATTATTCCGCGGCACACCGAAACGGTGGATTACGCATGGCTGCGACCGGCGACGCTGCCGATCATCACAGCCGTTATCGTCATTATATCAAGCATCGTGCATATCATTTTTCCTTCCGGAAAAGCCCAATTTGACGTACCGCTTGCCTTGCGTGCCGGTTTATATTTTGTGATTTCCCTGCTAGGCCTTTGTTTAATGTACTTCGTCGGGTTTCTCATTGCTGCGCCGCTTCTGGTTATGGCCCTTATGCTATTGGTTGGGGAGCGCCGGCCACTCTGGTTGATCGCAGGTATTGTGTTGATACCGTTGGCGATGTGGAGCTCCATTGTACTGCTGCTGAATCGGCCGCTTCCTTAATAGCAAACGGTTACGACCATGTTTGATATCAACATCGTCATTGCGGGTTTATCCGATGCACTTACCCTGTACAATTTTTTTTTCGTTCTGATTGGCGTGATTATAGGACAGCTCGTGGGTGCCCTTCCCGGTACGGGACCGGTGATGGCCATGGCCATCGCGATTCCGTTTACCTTTACTTTAAATCCCCTCACGGCCATAGCCTTTCTGGTCGGGGTCAACAAAGGCGGACTGGTCGGTGGCGCCATTCCCGCCATATTGATCAATACTCCTGGAACACCTGATGCCGCCGCCACTACCCTGGATGGTTTTCCTTTGACTCAGAAAGGAAAACCGGAAAAAGCGACAAAAATGGCGCTTTATTCATCCATTACCGGTGATGCCTTTAGCGATATCGTTCTTTTTACCGTCTCCCCGCTAATCGCCACGGTGGCTTTAAAAATGGGCCCCATCGAAATATTTGCCCTCATGGTATTTGCATTCTCGGTCATCGCAGGGCTTGTGGGCGATTCCATGGACAAAGGAATCGTATCGACGGCTTTGGGTCTTTTTTGTGCCACCGTGGGATTGGATCCGGAACATAGCACGCCGCGCTTTATTTTTGGATTTTTTGAACTTTATGACGGGCTGCCACTGGTGTCTGTGGCTTTGGGCATGTTGGCCGTTCCCGAAATTTTTCGCCGGCTGGCACAAATTCGAGGCAAAATCAGTTCGGCCGTAGCGTTCTCTAAAACGCAAAAAAGGGAAGATCGCCGGGTCAGCTGGGCCGAGTATTGGTCCTGCCGTTATACCATGCTGAGAGGTTCGGTAATCGGAACCATCATGGGGGCGATCCCGGGACTCGATTCTTCGGCTGCGGCATTTATGACCTACGCAACAACAAAACAGACATCCAAGGACCCGGATAGTTTCGGCAAGGGCAATATTCATGGCATCGCGGCAACCGAATCGGCCAACAGTTCGGTCTCCGGGGCCAACTTGATCCCCGTGCTCACACTGGGTATACCCGGTAATATTGCCGCAGCACTTATTATCAGCGCCCTTATGATCCATGGCGTTCAGCCCGGCCCCCTTCTTTTCCGGGAGCAAGGACAACTGATTTACGGCCTTTTTGGTGCCTTGATGATGGCCAATGTTTTGAATCTCTCATCGGGACTTTTAGGGCTGCGTCTCTGGTCACGTGTGATTAGATCGCCTGAATCGTTTATTTTTCCAACAGCCCTGCTGCTTTGCATCGTGGGCGTATATATGGCCACAGGCGGGTTGCTTGGCGTGGCTATAATGTTCATCTTTACGTTCTTGAGTTATCTGATGAATGCGTTTGGTTACTCGGCTATTGTGTTTGTCATTGGCTTTTTTCTCGGGGAAAGATTCGAACTGACCTTATCTCAATCGCTGAATTTAATCGACGGCGAACCGACGCTGTTGATTTATCACCCGATCGCCCTTGTTTTATTTACCCTGGCAATCTCTTCTGTGTATTGGTTTAGCATCCGTCCGGCGAGAAGAAAAAAGCAAAAGATTGAAAAAGGAGAATTATAATGCTGGAGGAACGGATCAAAACGGATGTACTGTGCATCGGCGGGGGAATAGCCGGGTTAATGGCTGCCATCAGGGCAGCCGAATTAGGGGCCGACGTGGTGGTGGTTGAAAAAGGCAATGTGCTCTACAGCGGTTGCGGACGTATGGGTAATGATCACTTTGAGACCTATATTCCCAGAGTGCATGGAAAGGACAAGGATGCCTGGATTGAAGAGTTATTGCGAACGGCCAAAGGAGAGATCCTGATCGGCAAAAACCTTTTGAGAGCCCAGTTCCTGAAAGCATATGATATCGTGAAACTGTGGCATAAATGGGGTATTCCCATGAAGTATAAAAGAAAATGGGAATTTTCAGGTCATTCTTTTCCCGGCCGGCCGATGACCCATATTAAATACGAAGGCCGTTTCCAGAAAAAAGTGTTAACCCGGCAGGCCAAAAAGCGGGGCGTGACCATTATGAACCGGGTAATGGTCTATGATCTGCTCAAGGAAGGTAAAAAGCTGGTGGGGGCTGTCGGCATCCATACCAGAGAAGATAAAATATTGATCTTCAATGCGAAAGCTGTTGTGCTCGGCACCGGAAAGTGTTCCCGACTTTATCCATCGTTGACGCCCGGCTGGATGTTCAATGACGGCCATGGGGGGACTCAGACAGGTGACGGCCGGGCAATGGCGTACCGGGCCGGGATAGAACTTCAGAACCTTGAGATGCCCCAGCGGCATATCGGTCCAAAATATTTTGCCCGCTTTGGACAGGCTACCTGGATTGGCGTGGTGAGAGACTGGGATGGAAAACCGGCCGGAACCTTCGTGACCAAACCGGATCGAAGATACGGCGATATGATTTGTGAAGTAAACAAACTGGCGCCGGAAACTTATACCCAGCAAGGCAAAGGCCCTCTTTATATGGACTGCACCCAGATCAACGCCGCAGACCATGACTATATGCTGCACTGGATGAAAAATGAAGGGTATCCTGCGATGACCGAATACATGCACAAAGAAGGGATAGATTTCAGAAAGCATCCGATAGAATTCGCAACGTATCCCCTGCGGGGCGGAGGATTGATCGTGGCCAACGAAAATGCCGAGACCTGCCTGGAGGGCCTTTATGCTGCCGGTGACGAGGCCTTCGGCGACATCTCGGCCGCCGCCACATTTGGCTACGTGGGCGGGGAGAATGCAGCTGCGTATGCCGGGGGAATCAAGCTAACACCGGTCAGGAAAAATAATCCAACTATCAAGAAGGTCAAGCGTCTGATAGATGACATCCGGGGCAGGGAAAATGGCCCTGAATGGGAGGAGACCACTGTCGCCTTACAGCAAACTATGCAGGATTATGTCGGCAAGGTTCGTAATGAATCTTTGATGAAACAGGGTCTTGCCCATTTGCGTTTTATCCGGCAAAAGGCCGGGGAAACGATTATGGCAAGAAACCCACACGAATTGGGCCGCAGTCTGGAAGTACTGAATATGCTGGAAATCGGCGAACTAACCTTCTTGATGGCACTCAATCGAAAAGAGACACGCGGGCTTCATGTCCGGCCGGACTACCCGTATACAGACCCTACGCTCAACCAGGCCCATATCATTCAAAACGTCAAAGGCAAAAATGTCCTGGGATGGAAAACTTATTAGGGAGAAAACTCATGCCACCGGTCATCAATGAAGAGAAGTGTATCAAGTGTAACAAATGCGCCGAGATCTGCTCGGAAGATGTTTTCTACGGTTCCCAAAAAGGAGAGTTTCCGATGGTGACTTATCCCAGGGAGTGTGTCCATTTTAACGGATGTGTATCCGTATGCCCGGTGCCCGGTGCCATTGTCCTGCGAATCCCCTTACCGATCCAGCTGGTATTTAAACCTGAGGCTGATCCGATTTGATCTAAATAGGAGGATATGAGATGATCGAAAAAATACCCTTTGGAAAAACAGGCCATCTGAGTACAAGAGCCATTTTCGGATCGGTCAGTTTAGGTTCGGTCAACCAGTCTGAAGCCGATCGAACTCTTGACCTATTGTGGGATTACGGTGTCAACCATATCGATACGGCACCCAAATACGGTGAGGCCGAACTGCGTTTGGGACCGTGGATGAAGAAATACCTATCCAAGTGTGAGTTAATTCTTGGTTGAATCCGCCAGAAAGTGCATCTGCGATTTGGTAGCTTCATACAACTCTCTGAAAATTTGATAATTTAAACTGTACTGTTTATGAACTCCCAAATTGGGAGAGACTACCTTTTTGTTTTTCACCCAGCTGGTAATCTCCGTCAAGTCCTTGAACAGGCCAACGCCCACACCGGCCATAAAAGCATCACCATAGCTGGCGCCGATCAACTGCTCCGGGATGGCAAGCTCTATATTGACGATGTCGGAAACAAGCTGCATCCATAAATCATTAAAGGTTCCGCCGCCGACGGCAAGGATTCGTTCAGGATTCAGGCCCTCATCGCGCATAACCTCCACGTTATGGCGAATGCCGAATCCCACGCTCTCTAACAGGGCCCGGTAGACATCGCCGCGGCTGTGCTTGAGGCTCAAGCCAAACAAAACGCCTCTGGCTTGGGGATCGTGCAAAGGGGTGCGCTCACCTTCAAAATAGGGTAAAGCAATCAGCCCGTTGGCACCGGCCGGGGACCCGGCTGCTTCTTTTGCTAGCGCTGCATAGGCATTTTCTCCGCCTGATTGCTCTCGTTCGACCTCCCCTTGAGCAAACTGGTCCCGAAACCAGGTTGTCAGGCTGCCTGATGTAGACATTCCCCCCATGAATGCGAATGCACCTTTCTCTAGAAAGTTTGCGCTCCAGAAGTGTTTGGTTTTAAACAATTCAGCGGTCTTCATTATAAAAAAGATACTGCTGCCAAACATCAGCATCATATCGCCGAACCGCGCCACCCCGGCACTGATGGCCTCGGCCGCCGCATCAATTGTACCGGCAATGACCGGCGTACCCACAGCCAATCCCGTCTCTTTCGCAGCATCGCCGGTAACCTCACCAACGATGTCACAGCTCCAGTACGCTTTCGGCAAACGGTTGACAGGGGCGATATGGTGAGCAACGTCCTCATACCACTCGAAATTGTATATATCAAAAAGGGGTGCATGGCAGCAGGCGGAGTAGATGTCGATGCTGGGCACACCCGTTAGTTTGTAGACCAGATAGGCCTGGCTGGTCAGAAACCACTTCGTCTTTTGATAGATATCCGGTTCGTTGTTTCTGACCCACAGGATTTTAGGACCGGCTGTCTGGGAGTCCAGGTTCGTCCCGCACTTTTGGAAGATATTATGTTTCCCCAGAACCTGTTCCAAATGCGCAACCTCCTCAGAAGACCGCGTATCGATACCGTAGAGAATCCCCGGTCGCAACGGTTTGCCCTCTGCGTTGATCGGCAGGACACACGGACCAATTGCGCTGGTACCGATACCAAGGATTTGCCCGGGGTCGATACCGGAGGTTGCAAAAAGGTGGCGGACGATCTCGACAAAATCATGCCACCAGATGCCGTCGGCGTCCTGTTCGAAGTAACCGGGTTTGGGCATGCTCATATCATGTGGAATTACGTGACTGGCAACTACCTCACCTTCTTTGCTCACCAACACACCTTTTGACGAATAAGTACCAATGTCTACGCCCAGCAGATATTCACGAATCATCTTTATCTCCTCAGAGCAGCATGCTTCCGTTTTCGAAAATCAGTTTACCGTCCAGGTAGACCTGTCCTTCCTGCCGTACATCCTTGACAATATCCCAGTGGATAGCTGATTTGTTGGTGCCGCCGGTACTGGCATAGGCGCGTCCCAAGGCAATATGTATCGTGCCGCCGATTTTTTCATCCAGCAGTATATCGCGACAAAAATGCCTGATCTCCTGGTTGGTTCCAAAGGCAAACTCACCGATCAGACCGGCGCCGGGATCGGTTCCAATTATTGCCTGAAGAAAGTCCTGGTTGGAGAATGAGATTGCTTCCACCAGTTTGCCTTTGTCCCAGCGAAGGTTTATACCGTCTACCAGGCGTCCCCCCAATACCCCAGGGAACTCGAAAAATATATGGCCGTCGACGGTGGTTTCAACCGGAGAGGTTGCAATCTCACCATCTGGCATGTTCAATTTTCCATCAAAAACTTCCCAGGTGCGGCCCTCGACCGAAAAGCTCAAATCCGTATTCCTGCCGATAACCCGCACGTGTTGGCCCTGCCCGAGAATATCCGCCCATTCTTGCCATTGTTTGCTTAAATCCGGCCAGTCTTGCAGACAGGCGTTGAAGAACATATCGGTGATTGTCTGCTCGTCAATCCCGGCCTGGTGTGCGAGGGCGGCATTCGGCACCCGCAGCAGGCACCAGCGTGTCTTCTCCCAACGCTTCGTAGATATCTTGCCCATGGCACGTCTCAGGGCCGCCAGCTTATCGTCCGCAATATCCCAAAAGATATCCAGGTTATGAGCACCGCGTAGTCCTAAATATACGTCCGCCCACTCCATGCCATAGGCTTCAATCTCAGGCTCCCAATTAATCTGATCCTGATTTCCAAATTTCAGAATCAGACGGTTTAATTCTTCGGACAAAAACTGCACTTGCGGGTAGGCACCGGATTTGATGCAGGCTTCATAGACAGCCAGCGCCAAAGGATAGGTTTCCACTTCACCCATGGCAATCATCACTTTTTCGCCGGGCTTCACTGCCAGGGAGTAATTCACCAGCAAGTCCCCCAATTGCTTCCATCGCATATCCAATTTTCTTTACCTCTCTTTGTACCCCATGGGTAGTTGACTGGTTGATTGGTTGTTTATGTGAAGATCATGCCGGCTCATCGCCGTCTGTCCCCAAATATTTCACACTTTCTCTTTCAATTAGCTCTCCACCAATAGTTACTTTAGTGCTGGGCAATGCCCCGTTCTGCTCTATTCTTTCGATCATCAATCTTATGGCATACTTGCCGATTCGCTCGTTTGAAACCTTCATCGTAGTTAAATGCGGTTCCATCAGGGCACTCATCGGCAGATCATCGAATCCAATTATGGAAACGTCATCGGGTACGCGAATTCCTTTGTCTTTCAGAGCCTTGATACACCCGTAAGCCGTAATATCGTTTACGACAAATAAAGCAGTTGGAAGCCGGGTATTTCCTTTCAAATGATTAACCATATCATGATAAGCCCCGTCAAAAGTTGAATCGACCGTAAATATGGATTTCTCATCATATGGGATATTGAAGTGTTCAGTGGCTATCTTAAAACCGATATCTCTTAGTCTAAAATTTTCTACCTCGATATCACTTCGTATCATACCTATTTTTCTGTGCCCTTTATTGTAGAAGTGTTCTACAATTCGGAACACCTCTTCGATGTTATTCATATCCACAAAATCGGCTTGCTGAAAATCACAATAGGTATCGATAAATACAATCGGGGCTTCAGCATTTATGAGGGTAGAAATGTCGCCGGAATTCAATTCGGTCCCGAGTACGACGAAACCTTCAATTGATAAATCATTGAACAATTCAAAAATTGTTGCGACATCGCTCGTCTTAAAAGTACTGACTTCTATATTGTAGCCTATTTTTCTGGCCTCATTTTCCATGCCATCAATATACGAGGAGATGAATACATCATGATCACGGTTCAATGTGTGCCCGTGTTTAACGATTCGTACAAATCTGATGGCACCTTTCTTGAATTGGTTGACCGGATAGTGTTGTTGGGTTTTTTCGGATAATGATTTCGCAATTTTAATAATCTTTTGCTTCGTTGCATCACTTACACCCGGTTTATTGTTAAGGGCCAGCGATACGGTAGCCACCGAGACATTGGCGATTTTTGCTATATCTTTATACTTCACTGGTCTTTTAAAGCCTTTCCTCAAAATTCAATTTGTTGTCAGCCGATCTAAAATATTTTAAACATAATTTAAAATATTTTTACATTAGTGTCCAATTAAGAATCGAATAATTTCAACTGGATATGGTTGCTAGTAATTTTATTTTTGTAGGCATCATCTGTGAGCGCCTGTAAAATGGGGATTTTCTCAAAAACTGTAACACTA
>Ga0126332_10000380_pt1 | contig 16369 bp, 16 predicted proteins | sample InaspJWI42metaG_FD_94482 | JGI IMG/M metagenome (GOLD analysis project Ga0126332, IMG submission 94482) | Marine gutless worms symbiont microbial communities from Oahu, Hawaii - Inanidrilus sp. 2 OAHU.JWI-42 metaG | ecosystem: Host-associated > Annelida > Digestive system > Unclassified...
TTTCTTTCAGGGCCTTTATGGATTTTCTCTTTTCGGAATCCAGCTGCAGGGAACTCCACATCGCCCGGGCCTGCAAATGATCAATGAGCGCCACACTGGAAGGTTTTGTTTGTTTAATCACATCCCACAGAGAAGCATCATCAGTCAGTTCAATGAGAACCTGCAGATTTTCGATACGATAAAGATCCTTATAATCATTGGTGGTATATATCCCCATTTGGCGGGCGTAGGCCAATCCTTCGGCCTGGTTGTTGATATCGGCAACACCCAAGACGCTGGGACTGCGATCCATAAAATTTTCATCAAAAAGGTACTGAAGAAAAAGTTTACAGAACCTGCCGCCGCCGACAATGGCGATATTTGAATCTATGAAATTATCCGACATCTGAATTCTCGGCACCACCATGTCCAAAACATAATCATTCTTTACGGCATCCGAACCGCTCTGAGCACATTGAACACCATCTGCCCCGGGTAAAAAAGAGATCTTTCTTTTTCATTGCCTACCGCCTCTGAATTTTAAAAGAAAACAAAGGTTACGATCACAAATATCGGCAACAGAAAGATCAGAGTATATTTAAGTATGTATCCGAAAAAGCTCGGCATCGGTGTACCAGCCTCCTCGGAAATTGAACGGACCATAAAATTAGGTGCATTGCCGATATAGCTGCAAGCCCCAAAGAAAACCGCGGCGGCCGATATGGCTTTGAGATAGATCGCGTTTTCAGACATCAGCAGCGGGACGGCCTGAGCTTCCGTCATGCCGGAATAAAAACTTCCCAGAGCCGTATTAAAAAATGTGAGATAGGTGGGGGCATTGTCAAGGAAACTCGAAAGTCCACCGGTTACCCAGAAATAATGTCTGGGCTGGGTCACGCCATTGACCAGAAAGGCCAGGGCGCCATGGGATCCTGCCTTTAAAATCAGCAGACACGGTATCATGGTGATAAAAATCCCGATAAACAGATAAGCGACTTCGATGATCGGAAACCAGGTAAACTCGTTGTCCTCCCGCAGGGCCACCGGAGTGGTGATCAGCGATAGAACCCCCATGGCAATCAACAAACCGTCTCGCACCCAGTCCTGAACCGCCCGATGCACCCCCAGGGTATTGAGCTCACCCCACTCAACCATACCACTGAGCAGCACCGCGCCGATGACGCCGGCCAGAAATAGAAAATTGTGCACCCCTTCCAGCTTGAGCGGCTCTTTGACACCGTCCTCCGGTGGTGTGGCAGCCCCTTCTTTGCGATAATAGTATGAATCAACAAAAAAGTAGGTTACCAGCAGTAGACCAACGACCAGCAGCATGTGAGGCAGAATCTTGAAAGTCCAGAAAAACGACACCCCGTGCAAAAATCCCAGAAAAAGCGGCGGATCACCCAGCGGTGTCAGGGATCCGCCGACATTGGCCACCAGAAAAATGAAAAACACAACCATAAAAGTTCGGTTTTTGCGATAATTGTTCGCCCGCAGAAAGGGGCGAATCAACAGCATGGCGGCACCGGTGGTTCCCATCCAAGAGGCCAGTAAAGTGCCGATTACGAGTATGACAACATTTACGATCGGGGTTCCGCGCAACCTGCCCCGCAACAGAATCCCGCCGGATACGGTGTATAGGGACCACAGCAGAATAATAAAGGGAACATAATCGGCCAGGACGATGTGCAGGATCTCATACAACGCAACGCCTTTAAACGCGACCAGAAAAGGTATGCCCAATGATGCCGCCCAAAAAGCTGAGATTTTGCCGAAATGATGATGCCAGAAGTCCGGTGCAATCAGAGGAAAAAAGGCTATGGAAAGGAGCATAAAGGCAAAAGGAATGCAGCTCCACAGCGGAAGCACTTCTCCAAGGTTCTCGTGTCCCTGTCCATTGCCGGCTGGGCCATGCGTTGCTGATTCGCCTTGTTCCGATTCTTGGCCGGTTTTAGCCAGAAGAGTTTCAACGCGGCGCTCTTTTTCAGCTGATTGAGGTGTTTCTTGGAAAATTATCGTTTCCTGATCGGAAGCCGATACCGCAGCCGTGAAAACAAAACCGGTCAATAACAACAAGGCCGCCATCTTCATTACCAATCGCATCAGTCCGCTCCCTTCACTTTTGACCCTCACCGGAGATGATTAACAAGTATTTGATTTGCATATGCTGGATACTGGGCCAACAGATATAGGCCAGAAATAGGCCGGTAAGTCAAGTAAAGAATCCGGGCCCGGAGGACCCGGCTTTCTATGTTTAAATAAATGAAGTACCCATTGACAGATATCACATATTAAATTAAATTATATCGTTTAAATGTTTATTATGAGGTGGTATTATCAAGGTTATCCTACATGCTAAGGAAATTCAGCTTTGTGTCGAAAATCTGAGGCGGGAAGGCAAACGCATTGCTTTTGTTCCGACCATGGGTTTTCTCCACGAAGGCCACCTTTCGCTGATGCGGGTCGGTCGCAAGGTCGCAGATACCCTCGTGGCAAGTATTTTTGTCAATCCGGCTCAGTTCGGCCCCGGAGAAGATTTTGATACCTATCCGCGTGATCTTGAAAGGGATCTGCAGCTTTTAAACCAAGAAGGCGTGGACATCGTATTCACTCCGGACAAATCGCAGCTGTACCCGGATAACTATCAAACTTATATTAAACTGGATCATCTACCGCATCATCTGTGCGGGATATCGCGACCGGTGTTTTTTACCGGAGTGGCCACCGTGGTCGCCAAGCTTTTCAACATCGTCAAACCGCATTTTGTCGTATTCGGTGAGAAAGATTATCAGCAGCTTCTGATTATACGCCGGATGGTCCAAGATTTGAATATGGACATCGAAATAATCGGTGCTCCCATTGTAAGGGAGGCCGACGGACTGGCCATGAGTTCGCGCAATAACTACCTGACACCGGAACAACGCCCTGCGGCGCGGACACTTTATCAATCACTGACCAGGGCCACGGAGCTTGTAAAAAACGGCGTCCGGGATGCAACCCGCATCATTGCCGAAGCGCAAAAGATCATTTCCGCCTATTCCGATGCCGAAATAGACTATCTGGCCGTCTGTGATCCCGAGACCCTCGACAACGTGCAAAAAATAGATAATCCGGCTCTCATGGCGCTGGCCGTTAAGATCGGCGGCACCCGTCTGATCGACAATACAATCCTTGATCCGAACCGCTAACCTGGAGCCGGCATTCCAGCCAAAAGAAAGCGCCTAATAAAGGAGATTATTTATGAGTAACGAACAATTCTTTTTCACCTCCGAATCAGTTACGGAAGGACATCCGGACAAGGTGGCCGATTCGATATCCGATTCGATTCTCGATGCCATCATGGACCAGGACACAAAATGCCGTGTGGCTTGTGAGACTTTGGTTACGACCGGTATGGCGTTTATCGCCGGGGAAATTACCACCGACTGTTACGTTGATATGCCCCAAGTGGTCCGCGATACCATCCGCGATATCGGCTATCATTCATCACATATGGGATTCGATTATCAGACCTGCTCGGTGATCACCAGCATCGACCGTCAGTCACCGGACATTGCCCAAGGCGTAAATATCGGCGAGGGGCTTTTCAAAGAGCAGGGCGCCGGGGATCAGGGCTTGATGTTCGGCTATGCCACCGACGAAACACCCGAACTGATGCCCATGCCGATCATGTACGCGCACAAGTTGTGCCGGCGTCTGACCACCGTCCGTAAAAACGGTTCGCTCGATTTTTTAAGGCCGGACGGCAAATCCCAGGTGACTATCGAATACGAAAACGGCAGCCCCAAGCGCGTGGACACCGTAGTAATCGCCGCCCAGCACAAACCGGACGTCACCTACGAGCAGCTGCGGGAGGAGATTATCGAAGAGGTCATCAAAAATGTGATTCCGCTGGACATGGTCGATGGCGATACCCGCTATTTCATCAATGCCACCGGAAAATTTGTTGTCGGCGGACCCATGGGCGACTGCGGTCTGACCGGCCGCAAGATCATTGTCGACACTTACGGCGGCCAGGGCAGTCACGGCGGCGGCTGTTTTTCCGGAAAAGATCCGTCCAAGGTAGACCGCAGTGCCTCTTATATGGCGCGCCATATTGCTAAAAATGTGGTCGCCGCCGGCCTGTCCAAAAAGTGCGAAATCCAGCTGGCCTATGCGATCGGGGTGGCGGAGCCGGTTTCGGTGCTCGTCGACCTGATAGGCACCGGCAACGTGCCGAAAGATAAAGTAACCGCGATTATCAGAGAAGTTTTTGACCTGCGGCCGGCAGCCATCATCGAGTATCTCGATCTGTTGCGGCCGATTTTTCGCCAAACGGCGGCTTACGGACACTTTGGACGCAACGAACCTGAATTCAGCTGGGAGCAAACCAACCAGGCCGAAAAGATGCGCGAAATGGCCGGCTTGTAACGATCGATGCGCGCGGTTAACATTGAAACGTGATGAATTCGAATTCTTAGGAATTTGCAAATACTTCAAAATATTTGAACACCCAAGATATCCATAAAGGAGGATAATATGTCCTTACCCCAGATGAAAGCAGTCAAAGGTTATCTGGAACTGGACCTTTCACTGCCGTATAAAGTTGCCGACATTTCTCTGGCCGATCTGGGCAATAAAGAAATGAAGCTGTCGGAAAACGAAATGCCCGGTCTGATGGCCGTGCGGGAGAAATACGGTCCAAGCCAGCCGCTGAGGGGATTGAAGATAACCGGAAGCCTGCATATGACTATCCAGACGGCCATGCTGATCGAGACCCTGAAAGTGCTCGGGGCCGACATTCGCTGGGCGTCGTGTAACATTTTTTCGACCCAGGATCATGCGGCCGCCGCCACAGCGCAAAACGGCTCGGCGGCGGTGTTTGCCTGGAAAGACGAAACACTGGAAGAATACTGGTGGTGCACGGAACAAGCGCTGACTTGGCCGGATGGCAGCGGACCGGACCTGATCATCGACGATGGCGGCGACGCTACCTTGTACATCCACGAGGGCCTGAAGATCGAAAGAGAGCCTTCCCTGCTGGAACAAGAATATGAAAGCCGCGACATGCAATGTTTGATCGCGCGTCTGAAAGACAGTTATCAGCGCGATCCGCAGCACTGGGGCCAAGTTGCCGCCAGGATACGCGGTGTTTCCGAAGAAACCACCACCGGTGTTCATCGGCTGTACCAGCTGGCGGAAAACGGTGAGCTGTTGTTTCCGGCCATTAACGTCAATGATTCGGTGACCAAATCCAAATTCGACAACCTGTATGGCTGCCGCGAATCCCTGGCTGACGGCATCAAACGAGCAACCGATGTGATGATTGCCGGCAAAGTGATTGTGGTTTGCGGCTACGGCGATGTGGGCAAGGGGTGCGCCCAGTCCATGCGCGGATTTGGTGCCCGTGTGCTGGTAACGGAAATCGATCCGATCTGCGCGCTGCAGGCCGCCATGGAAGGATTCGAGGTGACGACCATGGAAGATGCGGCGGCTGAGGGCGATATTTTCGTGACGGCCACCGGCTGTATCGATGTGATAAGCGGTGCGCACATGGAACAGATGAAAGACGAAGCCATCATCTGCAACATCGGACACTTTGATAATGAAATTCAGATGTCGTATCTGGAGGAGAATTCGGAATGCAAACGGGTGCCGATCAAACCTCAGGTGGACAAATGGATACTTAAATCCGGTCGATCGATCGTTGTTCTGGCCGAAGGCCGCCTGGTCAACCTTGGCTGCGCCACCGGTCACGCCAGCTTCGTGATGAGCAACAGCTTTACCAATCAATGCCTGGCCCAGATCAAACTGGCCACGGAAAAGCTCGAGCGCCGGGTGTATACGCTTCCCAAGGAATTGGATGAGGAAGTGGCGCGCCTGCACATGAGCAGGTTGGGGGTAAAACTCACAAAACTCACCCCCAAACAGGCTGATTACCTGGGTGTGTCCGAAGATGGGCCGTATAAGCCGGAGTATTACAAATATTAGCGCGATGTCAGCATAATACGCGAACCCGGGAGTTAAACTTGACAAATCCCTGTAGCCGCAGGGTAACCTTTGGTTCCCTCTCCCAATGGTGGCCTGCGACGAGCTCCCTCCGATTTGAGCGTTCGACCGAGCTCACGCCGAGGGAACATGTCGAAGGCTCGCCGCGGGTTCGGGGGGATAAGAATAGATATCCTCTCCTTTGATACACCGCTGATTGACGCGGGGAGGTTTATTCGTTCGGTTTTCTAAAGCATACTAGCCGCAGCAGGCGTCGCCCACCGGTCTACTGATCATCGCAGCAAAGCACGATGATTACGCGACATTGTTTCAAAAACAGTAAATTGTCAGATGACTTGCGCAGCTTGGCAGCATCTGCATTACTGATCACGATGTCGCATTGGCCGGCGCCCTCTACCTTCAACCCTTTGACAATTAACGGCGAATGACCGACCCGCGGGTCTTTTTCAGCATCTTCCAAGGCTGTCATAAAAGCGCTCATGCCATTCTGCACCGCGTACTCGCGGCTTACAAAGGCGGTACCGTATACTTCCTGTCCATTTTCATCCAGAACCTTGGGGGCCATTGCCGGATTCGCACCGATAGTTCTGGCGTCCACGATAAGACCCGTGTACACTTCCGGAGCGATCCCGGCCGAAGGTGACTTTTTCCCCGGCAGCACTTTGGTGAGCGATTCGACATGTTCTATTTCTTTAGGAAGCACCAGCTGCGCAAAACCACCGTTAAGATTAAATTGAAGGAAGAGCTCAAAGGTGCCGTCTGCTCTGAGTTTTCTTAAATTCTCAACTTCATTGGCCGCGTAAACCATCTCCCGGGCCTTGATCAGGATGGTGGCGTCTTCAGCCGCAAGGTCTCCGACACGTTTATCGGCATTGATGCGGATCTGTTTGATTACCTCAAACAGGTTCTGTCCGGCGTTTTGCATGGCCGCTGAAAAAACTTTAGTTTCTATATCCGCTAAGTTTTTGGTACCTTTTTTTGTCGGCCCCCCCAACCCGGATGTCGTAACGATCCCCGACGTCCAGTTGATGCTTCCACTGGTCAGTTGTACCACATAAGGTTTGGCCTGCACCCGACACACCAGTCCTGCAACGATACACAAAAGCAACAGCAGGGTTAAGGTGAGCTGTGATTTTTTCATAACGTTGACTGCCTGCTCGGGTTATACTTTTATATATTTCAGCTTCAGCGGTTACTATTCTTGTCTATATTGCAAACTTGCCATAAGTCAACAGTTGAAATACTTAAATATTCGGTTAAATAAAAAAAGCTATTTTGGCCGTTAAGAAACTCGTGGCTGGTCCGACAAATTTTATCACCATAAAGACACGAAGGGCACAAAGGCTTTATCGTTGTTTCATTACCTTTGTGTTCTTTGTGATCTTTGTGGTTAAAACACATCCTTTTCTGACGGCCTTGTACGACGGATCCGGGTCAGGCAGTGCAAATTATACCTTGCCGCTCCAACGCAGCTTGGCCTTTAATACATCAAAATAGTGTTGATTGGGCTCGGAAATCATGTATATCGGATGCGGGCCTTTGCAGACATTGATCGTATCCTTATAATCTATTTCAAGTCCCTGCTGGCCGTCAAAGGTAAGCATGATATCCGATGATCGTTTCTCGAGTTTAATCGATATCGTGGAAGTGTCGGGTATGATCAACGGGCGATTGGTCAAGGTGAAAGGACAGATGGGCGTCATGATAACAGCTGGCACGTCAGGATGAATTACCGGGCCGCCGGCTGCCAGAGAATACGCGGTCGATCCGGTAGGGGTTGCCACAATCAATCCATCGGCCCGATATGTCGTCAGATAGTGATCATCAATATAAGTATCAATATAGGCCAGCCGTGCGAGGGCACCTTTGTTAATCACCACGTCGTTCAATACGGTTTCAGATGCACGCTGGGCTTTGTTACGCAGCACCGTGACCTGCAGGCGCATTCGGGGTTGGGTGGCAAAGGTGCCATCCAATATCGATTCGACGGCTGAATACAGGCGATCTTCAGCTGTTTCCGCTAAAAATCCGACTTCACCGAATTTAACACCCAGTATCGGTATCTTCTGGCTGCCCACCCATCGCACCGCACTTAAAAAGGTGCCGTCACCGCCCAGAACCAAGATACAAAACAGGTCCGACGGTGCCATTGCCTGAGCCTGCACCCTGCTTAATGCACCGCGATGCGGTGGCGGGCTCTCTTTCCTGACGGTTTCAACCCCTTTTGAGCGCAGCCATTTTTCGAGTGCATCTGCCTTCTTAGCAACCGCTGGGTCTGCTTTTACAACGATGCCGATTTTTTTCACGTCCGAAGACCTTTGCTGGGATGGACGATCAACCATGGTAATTATTCATAATTATTGAATAAAATGAAGCTGAAAATGATCGCGATAGTGCATTTGGTGCTCGCAAGTTACCACATAAATATTTAACCAGAGAAAACATTTTTAAAAGTCTCATACCGGTAACTGGTGCAAACGGCAAGATCTTTTTGACCAAAAAAATACAAATTTGCGCTTGACTAGAGGTTTGTGCTTACGATTATATACATCAAGTTTTCAGAAGAGTTGGCGCTCTGAATATAAAAATTTTCAAGGAGGGTTAAGAATGAAGTTAAATTTGAAATGCTCGACTGTTCCTGCTGTGGTTGGATTTTTCATCGTTTTTACCCTCAGCGGTGTTGGACTTGCATCTGATACGATCAAATTAGGCATTGCCGGTCCCAAAGATGTGTCCAAAAACACCTTAACCGTAAAAGCCAAAAAAGACCATCAAAAAACCTACGGCGAAGATCCCGGCGCTTTCTTTGAAAATGCCTATGCCGCCACTCTGGCGCTGCTCAACGCCATTGAAAAGGCCGGATCAACTGATTTTGATGCGATGACCAATGTCCTTAGAACCGAATTCGTCGATACCCCACTGGGCAAGATCCGCTTTGATGAACGCGGGGATGCCATCGGCGTCGGCTTCTCCATGTATCAGGTGAAAAATAGAGAATACATAAAGAAATAACAGCAAAAAAAAATCAATACCGAAAGCAACACCACCATATTTCTGGTGGAGCAGAACGCGAACCTGGCATTGAAAGTTGCTCACCGGGGCTATGTCATGGAAACCGGTCAGATCACCCTGTCCGATACCGCGCAACACCCGCTTGCCAACGAAGATGTCAAAAAAGCCTACCTCGGCATCTAAAAGCTTTCCTCCCCGCGAACAACCATGAAGCGGAATTTTTCGTCACATTGTTAATCCCGGGTAAATCAGAGAAGATATAAAAGCAACTGTTACGCGTTGCGCGTTGCAGGTTACGGGTTGCGTGTGAAAATAAACACGCAACCCGTAACCTGCAACGCGCAACTCTTTTTCAATGTATTACATTGCATTGCGTATGATTGACCTTAATAGGGATTTTTAGTATAATTGCGGTTACTTCTACCGCCAAATTGCCATATTTGAAGGAGGAGAATCCGTGAAAAAAAATTTGCTATCCATCATTTTTACCATTTTAATCGCCATGGCCCTGCCTGGCGCCGCGCAGGCCTTCGGTATGGAGATTGCCGGTGGCGCGTGGCTGCAATCACCTTCGGGGACACTGGCATACGAAGCACTCGATCCAAATGACTTTTTGGATCTTGAAAATGATCTTAAATACGAGGACGAAACACGGTTTTTCGGAAGATTAAAAATTGACATGCCGCTCTTTTTCCCTAACATTTATCTGATGGTAACACCCATGGAGTTTGAAGGCGACGGTATCAAGTCACTTGACTTTAATTTCGGAAATGAAACCATCAGCGGTAACTTTCCCTTTTATTCGAGATTAAATCTGAATCATGGCGATATTGCTCTGTATTACGGAATACCCGGCCTTGAGACCGCCACGGCCGACATGCTCAATATTGATATCGGTATCAATGTGCGGATATACGATGTGGAAGCCCGAATCGTTCAGCAGCAGCCAACCGTTGTCGATATTACCGAGAGTATTACGGTGCCGATTCCTCAGATCTTCCTGGCTCTGCAGTTTCGACCCACAGATTTTCTGGCCCTTGAAGCCGAAGGCAGGGGAATTTCCATTAGCGGTAATAAAGCGTACAGTTTGATCGGACGGTTGCGGTTTAATGTTTTAGGGCCCCTGTTTCTGACCGGCGGCTACCGGTATGATAAAATAGATATCGATGAGGAGGGCGTCATCATAGATACCGATTTCAGCGGCCCCTTTGCCGAAGCCGGACTGGCATTCTGACAGCACCGAACTTTTCTTTTTCAAATATCTCCAATCGCCCGCCGCAGGGATTCTGTGGCGGGCATCTTCGTAATTCACCCCTCTGGCACAACAAAACCACATCGAAATAAATCCATTCTCAACAAAAATAACTTTTATTAAAAAAATGCTTGACAGCTTCCATCTCCCCGCCTATATAGTTCACACTATGAATGATTTACTTGATCAAAAACCGATTGAAATATCAACCTATCAGCTACACCAGTTTCAGGAATTGGTGTCCAGGTTGTTTCAGTGCTGCCAGGAACGCATGCAGTATCAAAGTGATCGCTTCAGTCTGCCGGACGCCGAACTGCGCTGCCTGATGCTGTTCGGGGAGGAGCGCTATCTAACACCCAAGGGCATTGCCCATAAAATGAACGTGGTCAAGAGCCGAATAACGAAAATCATCGACGGGTTGATACGAAAAGATCTCATTCAGCGGATCAAAGATCCCGAAGATTCTCGCATCAGCCTGTTGAGCCTGACCGCCAAAGGGCAGAGTAAATTAAGTGATATTAAACAATTTTTAGATTCGGTCCATGCGCAGGTGCTGATGCAGATTCCAACGGAACAAAGAAATAAGTTGCTGCTCAATCTCGATTTGCTGAAATCATCCATGGAGGCTGTCAAGGAATTGATGGTTTAAAATTTTTAAATAGCGGCTTAAAACCGCTGAGTGATCCGCAGGGCAAACCAATCATTTTCGATTGATTGCCCGCGGATCAGCTTGAAGCCGAGATATTTTTTTGTATTTAATGTTCATAGTGTAAACCACTATAATGGAAAAATAACATAAACCATTAAAAATAAAGGTAATATTTTATTAACACCATAAACAATGGAGGGTGCCATGAGTAATATTGCAGAAGAAATTCAAGAATCCGTGGAGGACACAACCAAAGAGAAAAAGATAACCATGGAAGACATTGAAAAACAACTGACCGAGCTCAAGAGCCGAATCGACGTTCTGGACAAAAAGGCAACCGAACCCAAAGTGTCCATGATCGTATTCAGCGGTGATCTGGACAAAATTCTTGCGTCCTTTGTCATTGCCACCGGTTCCGTGGCCATGGGCTTGGACGTCGTCATGTTTTTCACTTTCTGGGGCACGCCGGCTCTCAGAGACAAAAACAAAAGTGTTAGCGGCAAAGACACCATGGGCAAGATGTTCGGAGCCATGCTGCCCACCGGAACCGGTGCCGTCAAACTGTCTAAAATGAATATGGGCGGCATGGGTACGGCCATGATGAAGTCGCTGATGAAAAAGAAAAACGTTGCGTCCCTGGAGCAGATGCTGGAAATGGCGGAAGAATTGGGTGTCAAAATCTATGTCTGCGAGATGTCCATGGACCTGATGGGATTTAAACGTGAAGAGATGATCGACTATCAGAATCTGGAATTTTGCGGCGTAGCCAAATTTCTCGAAGAAGCCAGCAACAGCCGCATTCAACTTTTTATTTAGATTCGAACAAACAAATTCAGGAGGCAAACCATGACAGAAGAAGTAAAAGCCGACAAAGTGATGGATTTGAAAGGCCTGCCGTGCCCGATGCCGGTTGTCAAAGTCAGCAAGGGCATCAAGGAAGTGGAAATCGGCCAGGTACTTGAAGCCCATTCCACCGACCCCGGATCTTTGACCGATTTTCCGGCCTGGGCCCGCACCAGTGGCAACGAAATCCTCAAGACCGACCAGGACGGTGATGTTATCAAATTCTACATCAAACGACTGACCTAGTTGCGACAGCGGGTGCTTCTGCGCTGGGGGGCGCCCGCTGCTGCTCATAGAAGGAGGCATTTGTGCAAACGGTTTATTACATCATCCTGGTGCCGATGAATAAATTGAGACGAGGTTAATATGGACAGTAAACTGCGCGATGATCTACTCAACCTTTTCCGCAGCAAATTCAACCGGGCCATGAAATATTACCTGGAAACCTGCATGCGCTCCGGAAGAGACAAATACTGAAACTTCCGCTGGGGGTGCAGTCACATTGGAAGCGAAACTAAAAGAGTGGTCCACCTCTTTCGATATTTCCTAGTACTTCTAATCCCAAACTTGAAAAAATCAGGGGAAGGGAGTAAACTCCCTTCCCCTGATTTTTTTGAGAACATGCCGGTATCCGACTCGGTAAACGCGGGACCTATACCGAAGATGGGCGCTGAAAACACACGATCCTTCGCCGGGCGCATTCATCAATTCTTAGCAAAATCCAGCCAAGTTAAACCCATTGGACATCTTGAAGTATTTCCAAGAGGGCATTTTCAGCGATGTCAGGTGATTTGATAAGACCCGGAAATATTTCCTGAATTAGCCGTTTATCAAGCACCCAGCCGTGGCCCAGTGAATGAAAAAATATGATTCCCTGCCTGCTCATATTACGCGCAACCTCCTGACAGTGTGGTTTTTTACACCTCCGGCATTATGCGGGATGCTGGGCGCCGCGAAAAGCCAGCACTTTTTTACTACCAATTTCAATCGCTTTATCTAAACTATCGTCACAATTATGAATATTCTTTAGGTATATTTGTATTGCTGCGCCACCGGCAAAATCTGTAATGATTGCCGATGTTGGATCGATAAATTAACAGCTTTTTGAAATATGAGGACAACACCTGTTCGGTTGGCATAAAAAATGTATCAATATGTAATTGGGGAAATTGCCGGGCACAATGCATCCTCATCCGTAGCTTCATCGACAATGATAAAAGACCTATTGCAAAAGCGATAACTACCGCAGTTAAATTACATGCGGAGATCGACTTTTACCGGCTGGACAATCTGGAAGATTTTGCAAAAGAATCAACCGTTGCAAGGGAAACAATCGAACGTTGGATTTCAGCCGGTATCCTGAGCCCCGGTGAAACGAAAATCGCAGAAAGGCTGATCAAGATCATGCGCGAAAGGGAGCATTCACAGAACAACGAGAACCGCAGACCTTTTTCCGGAAGTTAAAATCACATTTTTTGTCAACAAAACCCCAATAATCGCGACAACTATGACCGTGCAGGAGTTATTTCTGCAACATCTCAAGTCCGGGTGTCAACTTTACGGGATATGATTCCGCAGCATCCAGCGCTTTATACTTTTCAGGCAAACCGCTGAAGCAATCATTGAAGCGATCTCTTATCGCTTGAAGTGACGGAAGCGGTCGAACAATTTTGCCGTCTTGCATGACGGATTCCATCATCGGCACGCTCCCTTGAACGGTCTCGTTACGCAACCCGATATAGTCCTGTTGATAAACCCCGCTTTCATCCATTACACGATACACCTGCTTTTCACCGGCAAGGGTTATTTTCCCGGGGCTGAATTTGCGCACGTCGCGTCCCTGGTAACGCACCATTTTGTAGATGATATCCACAAATGGTGCATCCGCAGAAACGCCCAGGTTGGTCCCCACACCGAAAGCATCTATATTGGCCCCCTTTGTCACGGTATCGGCAATCTTAAACTCATCAAAACCGCTGCTGGCATATATTTTCATGTCCTCCAGACCGGCATCATCAAGAATTTTCCGTACCTGCCGGCTAAAATGCACCATGTCGCCGCTGTCAAGGCGCACGCCTAAGGGAACGCAGCCCTTAACCTTCATTTCTTTTGCCACTCTAACCGCCTGACGCGCACCCTCAAGGGTGTCGTACGTGTCGATCAGAAAAACGGAGTTATGGGGAAAAATTTCCGCGAAGGCTTTAAAGGCTTCATAATCACTCCCAAAAGCCTGTACAAAGGAATGAGCCATTGTTCCGGATATGGGAATACCGTAAACCTGGCCGCCAAGCACGTTGCTGGTGGCTGCAAAACCGGTAATGTAAGTGCTGCGGGCAACTTTCAGGGCGGCATCATGGCCCTGGGTCCGGCGCATAGAAAAATCGATCAGCGGCCGCCCCTGGGCGGAATAAATGCAGCGGGCGGCCTTGGAGGCAATAAGGGTCTGGAAACCGATCGAATTGAGAAGATACGTTTCGAAAATCTGCGCCTCGATCAGGGGGGCCGTAATTTCGAGAATCGGCTCGCCGGGAAAAAAGATTGTCCCCTCCGGTAAAGCGATAACGTTGCCCGTAAATCGAAAAGATTTAAGATAGTCAAGAAAATCGTCACCGAAAATACCGGATGCTTTCAGGTAGGCAATATCTTCTGTTGAAAATCTTGATATTTCCATTTCCTGAAGAGCGTCTTCGAGACCGGCGGCAACATAGTACTTTCTTTGTAGCGAATTGCCCCTGATGAACAGGGAAAATGTGGCGGTCGACATCATCCGGCGTGCGAAATATCCGGCACCCATGGTAATTTCATAAAGATCCGTAAAAAGCGGACCAACGCGGTGAGAAATTGTCATACTGTTGCCTTTATCAAAAATTTTCGGGTATCACCGTCACATTCAAGCAACTATGGCCGAAGCGGTCGTGCATCGAACAATCAGAGATTTTCAACCTAAGAAAAGTAAGGATCTTCTATCTTTGAGAAACGAAAGTCAATAAACTTTTAATCATTGACAGCGCCCAAAGATAATGAACTGGAATAATGGAACAATGGAATGATGGAATATTGAGATCATTCGAGTTCCATCTGGTTGAAAAATAATACGGTTCATGGGACCTGCCCGCCATTGCCCTTGACACCCTATCATTAATTTGGGCATTATTGTTATTTTCAGAAGTTCTTGGTATAACCATGACATCAACCGGTGTGGCAGGCGGGTGTGCCCTATCACCATTTGATTGTGGCGATCCCATGGTCCCGCCGCGGCGGGATCATTATAATCAATCGCAAAGCAGGGCTCAATCTTTTAGTTCACGCCGCCACTGAAGCCATTCAGCAATAGGCTCGCGACATCAAGGCCATGTGCATGGGCATCCTCATTGTCATTCATACCTTTGGCGCCGACATGAAATGGCACCCTCATATTCATCTGATCGTCACAGCCGGTGGCCTCAGTCTCGACGGCAAACGCTGGATTGCGACAGACCCCAAATTTCTCATGTACCACGGGGGCTAAAAAAACGATGGAAGTATCAGGTTACTACCCGAATGAAAAGGGCCCATCGTGAGGGCCAATGGCGTTTTCCAAAAGCCTTGATCCAGACACTGAAGTTATGCGTTTTTGACCATTATTCCATGATTCCAACATTCCATCATTCCATGTAGGTGGCATAAAAGCAGTGTCGTTAAAAGCTGCATGATTTCAATATATTATAGAAATTCCGCGATGTTTTTAATAAGGACAGCGCTTGCCTTGTTTATGGATTCGAAGCTGTCATCGCCAATAACGTCTCAATAAAAGGATGCCTCATGCGACGCAATGAACTACCCATTCCCCCTCACTTTGATCCTGACAAAGTGGGGCAAGTGTGGCGAGTTTTATATCAGGAACGTGCTGAAGTTGCAAAAAAATGGTGCATACAAAACAAGCTGCAGCCGGCTTCCCTGGACAATTTCAGGATCTGTTTGCTCCTGATCGATGTGCAGAATACATTTTGTGTCCCGGAGTTCGAGCTTTATGTCGGCGGACGCTCAGGATCGGCAGCAGTGGATGACAATCGGCGGTTGTGTGAATTCATCTACCGCAATCTGGACGTCATAACACAGATCTGTCCCACCATGGACACGCATCAAGCGATGCAAATTTTCCATAGCATCTTTCTGGTAAATGACAAGGGCCAGCACCCGGCACCGTTTACACCCATTACCACCCAGGATGTTGACAGCGGTGTCTGGAAATTCAATCCCGATGTTGCCCAAAGCCTGGGCATCGACAGGGATTACGGTCAGAAATTCCTGCAGCACTATACCCGCAAATTGAAAGCAGGCAATAAATACGACCTAACCATCTGGCCCTATCATGCCATGCAGGGAGGAATCGGCCATGCGCTGGCTTCCGCCGTCGAAGAGGCCATCTTTTTCCACAGTATGGCAAGATACAGCCTGCCGGATTTCCAGATCAAAGGCAACAATCCATTTACGGAAAATTATTCGGTTCTAAGCCCGGAAGTTCTGGATGATGCCGCCGGAGAGCAAATTCAGGAAACTTGATCTCCTTAAATTGCAATTAGGTATTAGAACCGTCAATAAATCATAATAATTCAAATAGTTGAGGTATTTTTTGTGAGATAATAAAAGTTATTGCAAGCGGAAAA
>Ga0126332_10000381_pt1 | contig 16369 bp, 17 predicted proteins | sample InaspJWI42metaG_FD_94482 | JGI IMG/M metagenome (GOLD analysis project Ga0126332, IMG submission 94482) | Marine gutless worms symbiont microbial communities from Oahu, Hawaii - Inanidrilus sp. 2 OAHU.JWI-42 metaG | ecosystem: Host-associated > Annelida > Digestive system > Unclassified...
GGTAGTACCCGTATCTGTCGGATCAACAAAGATGTAAAAGAACCAATAATGTTAAAGGGTAACCATAAAAAGTGTCACCTATGTCTCTGAACTTTTTGTTACCGAAGTTCTTGACTTGTTGAACTTGTTGGATTATCCGGACTGCGAATGGATCCATGGACACGGTATCGTCAAGAAACGGATCGCCAAGGATCGCAAGAAGAGCAACGTCGTCGTTGTCAAACCGGAACATCCAACGCCCCAATAGACTCTTCATCCAACAAGCCCCCCAACCATCCGGTGAACCTAATTATAGAGCAGGCGCCCTTGCAGGTGCACGCTTGGCCGTTGAGTGGATGGAAGTAAGGGCAATGGAGCAGGTCACACGATAGGATCCGGGCGGCCCGAGACAATCATCGAGGCGGGAGGCAACCCATGCCGGTGTATGAGTATGAACATAAGTCAGCACCTTGCAAAATCGGTGGTGTGTTCGAAGTAACCCAGTCTATTGAGGACAAGGCGCTTTCCCGCTGCCCGGAATGCGGCCAGCCGGTGCGTAAATTAATCTCCATGGTTGGTATCAGTGTCCCCAAAACCAATTCAGAGCTGAAAGACCTCGGATTCACGAAACTGGTTAAGAGGGACAACGGCGTTTATGAAAATGTAACCGCCCGCGGTGATGATGCCCGCTATATGGAACGCGGGAAACCGGAGACAATGCCCGATCTGGACAAAACGATCAAGGACTGAGCCGATCAGCGAGCTCTAACCTTGCAGCAAGCTGCAAGGTTAGCGAGCGAATCAAGAATAGAAACATTCCTTACGGGGGACGATTACCCGCAGCTTTATGCGGGGAGCGTTCAATACGCTTATCGATGGGAGGAAACGCTGCAATGATCCAGGCCGATCATTTAACCAAGTATTACAAAGAATTCTGTGCGGTGGACGGTATCAGCCTCGATATCCAGAAGGGCGAAATCCTGGGACTTCTGGGTCCCAATGGCGCCGGCAAAACCACTACCCTACGGATGCTGACCGGATATTTCAAACCCACCCAGGGTACCATCAAAGTCAAGGACTTCAACTCGTCCGAGCACCCCCTGGAGATCAAGCAGCTCATGGGCTATCTACCGGAATCAGCGCCGCTATATCACAACATGCTGGTGTATGACTACCTGGCGTATGTAGCCGAGATCCGCGGCATCCCCCGTGAGAGGCGGCTGTCCCGCATACGAGAGCTGTGCGACCTATGCGGGCTGCACAACATCATGCATAAACCCATCAGTGAGCTGTCGAAGGGTCTCAAGCAACGGGTGGGGCTTGCTCATGCCATGATGGGTGATCCGGAGATCTTGATTCTTGACGAACCGACCTCCGGGCTGGACCCAAACCAGATTGTAGAAATCAGGGACATCATCAAGCAAATCGGCCAGGAGAAAACCGTTATCCTCTCGACCCACATCCTCAGCGAAGCAGAAGCCACCTGCGACCGGATCGTCATCATTAACAAAGGCAAGATCATTGCCAACGGCAGCGCGGAGGAACTGAAACAGTCCGCCGATAGCGGCCATACACTTTACGTAACGCTCAACAATGCAGACTTCACACAGGTACAATCTGCCTTGGCGGCCATTAGCGGGGTAACATCTGTGGATCGGGTAAATACTGAAAATGGCGGTCACCTAGCGGTAAGGCTTACCTGCACCCCGGATAGTGACTTGCGGGAATCGGTATACCGCCGGATCAAGGAAACCGACTGGCTGCTGATGGAGTTCAGGCAGGAAACCCGGACACTGGAAACCATATTTAGAGAACTGACCAGGGAGAATTGATATGCGTCAGGTTGCCAATATTGCCAGTAAAGAATTTCGGGACTATTTCATATCCCCCATTGCGTACATTGTCATCTCCATTTTTCTGCTGGTAACCGGCTGGTTTTTCTTTGCGACTTTTTTTCTTTATAACCAGGCGGACTTGCGAAATTTTTTTAATCTCCTGCCGGTGACATTGTCATTCGTCATTCCGGCAATTACCATGCGGTTGTTTTCGGAAGAGCGCAACGTGGGTTCTTACGAAACCCTGCTGACCTTACCGGTAACGTTCCGGGACATCATCCTCGGTAAATTCTGTGCAGCGGTCCTACTGGTGGCGGTCATGTTGCTGCCGACCATCTTTTACGCGGTCTGCATAACAGCTATCGGTTCCCTTGACTGGGGGCCGGTGATCGGCGGCTACATGGGTGCGCTGCTGCTAGGGGCCGCCTTCAGCGCGATCGGCCTGTTTGCATCCTCGCTTACCCGGAACCAGATCATTGCCTTTATTGTGGCCATGGCCATCTGTTTTCTTTTGACGACAATCGACCGCATGCTTTTTTTCTTTCCTCAGGCAACTCTGGCGGTGCTCGGATACCTTGGAGCCGCCTCCCATTTTCAGAACATTGCCAAGGGTATCATCGATTCCCGCGATATTATCTATTTTCTCAGCGTAGTGTTTATCGGCCTTTACGGCACGGCTTTGGTCATGGAAGAGAAGAACTAAGGAGACACCATGGGGGCACCCAATAAATACGGCAAGTATATCAAACTATTCACCTACCTGGTGGCGATCGTGCTGGTCAACATCGTGGGGATTACGCTCTTTGCCCGCATCGACCTAACTGCCAACAGAGTTTACTCCCTTTCACCAGTCAGCAAAGAGGTGGTGGCCACCCTGACGGAACCGTTGACTATCAAGGTGTTCTTCACCCGGGATCTCCCGGCTCCGCACAACAACACCGAGCAATACCTGCGGGACATGCTGGAGGAATACTCGCTTTACGCCGGCAAATATTTCAATTACAGCTTCTACGATGTGAATCCGGAAAGTGTCGGCCCCGGTGAGCAGGCCATGGGCAACCGCAAACTGGCCGGAGATTACGGCATCTATCCGGTCCAGATCCAGATCGTGGAAAACGATGAAATCAAATTTAAAAATGCTTACATGGGCCTGGTCCTGATTCACGGGGACGTGATCGAGCGGATTGCCACCCTCACCTCCACGGCCGGCCTCGAATATAAACTGACGACCGCCATTCAGAAGCTCAACAATAAAATCAGCGCTCTGCTCGCCCTGCAAAAGAAGGTGCAGATCAAGCTCTTTCTTTCGGCGTCCCTTAATACGGTGGCACCTTACATGGGCCTTGAAAATCTAAAAACCCTCCCCCGGCAAACGGAGGCCGTCGTTAAAAAACTAAACCGCAAAAACTATGACAAGTTGCAGTTTGAGCATATCGCCCCGGTGTCGGCGAAGGAACAGAATGCCGTCAGCCAGGCATACAACATTCAGGCCCTGGAATGGCCGGCTATCCCGGATGCGGGCATTGCGGCCGGTCAGGGCGTTATCGGGCTGGTAATGGAATACGACGGTAACAAGACGCAGCTGCCGCTGCTCAACGCCATTAACCTGCCGATCATCGGAACCCGCTACAGCCTGGCCGAGGCCGAGCAACTGGAGGAGCAGGTCAACAAAACCCTCGAGACAATGATAGGTATCAACCAGGATCTGGGCCTGCTGGCCAGTCACGGTACCCTGGGAGCGGCCGCACCCGGCCGGCAGCAGGCCGGCGGTATCAACAGCTTCCGGACCATGGTTACCGAAAACTACGCCATTAAGCCGGTCGACCTGAAAAAGGATGCTATTCCGGCCAGCTTGCAAAGTCTGGTCATCGCCCAACCCACGGAAGCTTTCTCCGATTACGATCTTTATCAGATCGATCAGGCGCTCATGCGCGGCACCAACCTGGTCTTCTTCATGGATGCCTTCAAAGAGGAAATGCCGGCCCAGCAGGGTTTTGGTCTGAATCGCGGTCCAAGCTACACGGCCTTGGATACCGGCCTGGAAAAACTCCTGACGCACTACGGGGTTAGCCTTGAAAAAGCCTACGTTCTAGACGAAAACTGCTACAAGCAACGGGTCTCCCAGGCGATGGGGGGCGGCGAAAGGAATATCTATTTCGCCTCGATCATTAAAAGCCGGCACATCAACCGTGAGCTTGCCTTCATGCAGAATATCAAGGGGCTCATTGCAGTAAAAGTTTCTCCGGTTACCGTGGATGAAAAACAAACCGCCGCGGCTGGGTTGACCGCCCACAAACTGCTGGCCACCTCTGAGAAATCCTGGAAGATGAGTAAGAACATCAACCTGAACCCGATGTTCCTATCCCCGCCGGCGGAGGCCCAGTTTACCGGCAGCCAACCGCTGGCCTGGCTTCTGGAAGGAGAATTTTCAAGCTATTTCGATGGTCGCCAGATTCCCGTCAGGGCCGCCGAAGCCGACAGCGCCGTGGAAAATTCGCCCACTGCAGAAAAAGCTGCCCAGCGCGATCTTTCCATGATCCAGGGCAAAGGTGACTTTCTGGCCAAGGGAGCCCCGGCCAAAATCTTTATCATGGCCTCTTCCGAAATGATCAAGGACAATATCCTCGATCCCAATGAAACCTCACCCAACGGTTTGTACGTCCTGAATGTGATTGATGCCCTCAACGGCCGTGAAAATATCGCCCTGATGCGCGGTAAAATGCAGCAGTACAATCCCCTGGACGACATCCAGGCACCCACGCGCACAGCCATCAAGATGCTGAATATTGCGGGGCTGCCCATCGCTGTCACCATATTCGGATTTTTTATCCTGCTGCGGCGGCACGCCCGCAAAAAACGAATCCAATTGCTGTTTCCCGCAAAGTCTAATTCGTAACTGATTTAACTGGTGTCCGTCCACAAATGGTTGATTTTGGTTCAGAGCAAGGCTTGAGCGATTTTGGAAGCACAGGCATAGTATGCTATTTTGAGGATAGCGCCAGAGGTTGCGCCTGGCGGCTTGAAAATCGGCACTGCGTGCTCAAAAGAGCGCCTGCCGGGCGTAGCCGCAGGCGAAGACTGGAAAACGCCGCTCTGGAACAATAGATACCGTTTGTGGATGGACACAACATACTGGAAGGCATATGCGAGCTAAAAAAGAATACCTCATCCTGATCGTCATTATTATCGCGGTCGGTCTGTACCTGATGTTCCATAAGAAGGACCAGACCCAATACACCTTGCCGGAAATTACTAAAATCGACATTGATACGGTGACCCGCCTGGAAATAAAAACACCGGAGGAGACCATTGCCCTGCACAAAAAAGATAAGCAATGGTATATCGCGCCTCATAATTTCCCGGCTGATGGTGCCAAGCTAAAAAGCATGCTGTTTGAAATCGAGGAGATCATATTAACCGATCTGGTTTCGGAATCACAGGCTTACGTGCGTTATGAACTGGACAATAAGAAGAAGATTGGGGTTAAAGCCTGGGCCGCTGATCAGTTGGTTCGCGATTTCTATCTTGGCAAGGAGGCCGCGACCTACCAGCATACCTTTATCCGCTTGCCGGAAAATTCGAATGTCTACCATGCTCGGGGTGACTTCCGCCGTAAATTCGAAGAGACCGCCACGGCACTGCGCGACCATGAAGTCCTGGCCTTTGATCCGGATTCTTTGCAAACGATCCGGCTAACGAACGGTCGCGAGACCTTAAAGTTGAATCGCATCGAAGCGCCGGTCCCGGAGCAATCCAAATCCGAATCAGAAGGTCTGCAACTCAAAATCCCGGCTGAACCGGTCTGGCAGACGACTTCCGGCCGGAGCGTGGACCCTGCCAGCCTGGACGGCTTCCTTAACGTCATCAACAATCTGAAATGCGAAAACTACCTCGAAGGCCGGCAAAAAGCTGAGTTCAAATCGCCGCAATTCGAGATTGTGTTAGAAGGTAAAGAGACCTACACGCTTATACTGTTTGCCAAAGAGAACGAAAAGGATGTGGCTCTGCCGGCCATTTCCTCCTACAATGCTTATCCGTTTACACTTTCGAATGACCGGCTGGAAAGCTGGCAGAAAACCTTTGCCAAACTGGCGGGGAAAGAAGAGCAAGCGCGGACGGAATAATTATTTGGAATTATCCAGCACATCGCAAGGTAAGCGATTGGCCCTTAGCTGTTAGCCGTTAGGCAAACCGCTTCAAGACTTTGAAATTAATCTTGGCTACGCCGCACAAGACGCTGGACATGGAGACTTTTTGGAGATGCTTCTATTTTTTCTTGACATTCCCACCGCAGTCTATTAGATAGCAAATTTCTTTGATTGATCCCCAGTAGCTCAGTCGGTAGAGCAAGTGGCTGTTAACCACTGGGTCCGCGGTTCGAGTCCGTGCTGGGGAGCCAAACAGAACCATCTTTCGACGCGCTTGAAGGCAGGTTGACAAGTCCAAAGATGTTGATCTTTAGTGATTTCTCACCGACAACAACATCTCGGATGATCCGTTGGAGGTATTCAGCTTTCTCAGCTGGTCGGAAGGTTTCAAATAATTCTGAGAAATCCTTTAAGGCATTAAGGACGATCTCAGAATCAATCTTGGAAGGCGAATTGGAGACTAATAGTTCCAGTTCGCCTTTTCTTTTTTCGAGTTCAGAAATCTCATACTGGATGACTTCGACCTTCTTTTCGATCAAATCGATAACCTTGCTTCCGGATTTGCCGATGGCATCGATGTAATTTGCGATTTCGCTATTGAGTTCACGAATCCGGTTATCGACCTCTTCAAGGTCTTTTTTGTAAGGTGGAGTTTCCTTTTCAATATCGAGGTTCACCTGTTCAACGATTCTTTCGAAAACATCCGTGTCTTTTGATAACTCTTTGAGTTTTCCTATCACATATTTTTCTATCTCATCGGCATTCGTGTATCCAACAGGACATTTCGTGTTGCGATAATTCTGTTTCTTGACGCAATGATAATAATAGGTCCTTGATTTCCGTCGATTTACAAAATATGGGGTCAGTGAACATTTATGATAACCGCATTTGACGAGCCCCCTTAAAAGAAATACCCTGTCTGTCGTTTTCGGAGCCTTGATGATTTTAGGAACAGTTTTTTGGACCTTAAAGAATAGTTCAGGCTCTACTATGGCTTCGTGAAGGCCATCATAAAACGTCCCATTTTCATTTATTTTTCCGGCATATATCGGATTAGATAATATACGATGGATGGTTGATTTCGCCCATTTTTTTCCAGCTCGTGTACGCACACCTTTCAATTCCAGCTCTTTTCGGGCTGTTGCCATTGATTTAGTTCTGAAATAGACATCGTAGATGAATTTCACAGCCTCTGATTCATCAGGCTCAAGCACTAATTTCTTATCGACCGACTGATACCCGTATGGCACCATTCCGCCGTTCCAATAGCCTTTCTTTGCCCGAGCAAGTCGTTTTTCCTTTGTCCGGTCAGAGATCATGTCACGCTCAAATTGAGCGAAGTCTATCAGGATATTCCGTAATAACTTGCCTGCCGGAGTGGATGTATCGATACCTTGAGTTACCGAAACTAAACTGACATCGTTATCTTCAAGAATCTTCAGGATCTCATGGAAATCACGGACCGATCTTGAAATCCGGTCCATTCGTATTGTGACAACGATATCTATTTCACCGAGCCTTACATCTGAGAGCATCTCCTGAAGTTTGGGCCTTCTGAATTTATCGCCGCTTTCTGCAGGATCTTCATAGATCTTTACAAGCTCCCAGTTTTCTTGGGCCTGGATATAATGCTTGCACCTGTCCAGATGGGACTGCATCGAATCATATTCAGTGCGCTCAATCTGGTCTTTTGTCGAAACCCTGGAATATATTGCTGCCCTAATTTTTCGCTTCATTAGTCTCTTCTTCGAGGTCTTTGAGTTTGCGAAGAGCTGCCTTCTTGATGAGTTCTTTCAGTCTTTCGAGGTTTTCAGGTGGGAGAGGCTCGACGAACGCGACCTCAATTTCGGGGGGTTCTTTCCATTTAGGCCAGATGATATCGAGAATACCGGATATCTTTTCAAGATACGATTCTTTCTCGACCGGCGGATTCAAGATGCGCCAGATGGATTCGACGGCGATCATTTCATCTGTTTTAGCTACAGATTCTTTTTCAGCGTATTTCCCGAGTGCTATACCTTCCTGCCTGGTCATATCCGTAACTAATGACGAAATGATCTGCGAAAGATCGATATCAGCACGACCGGTATCGAATCTGAGACTCATCTCGACGGAATCGAGGACATGCTGTACCTGTTCTGAAGCGAGCCTGCTGACAATTGTATCTACAGTGAATTCTGTTTCCATTCAGATATCATACCATAGAATCATATAGTTAGGAAATCTGATGAAGCTCGAACAACCCCATTCCCACCAACATCCAATAAGATTATATCGAATCTGATCTTTGCCGGTTTCCTTTCTGCCATCAGTTCAGAAAACAGCCTGCAGATTTCACTATCAAGCTCGATAGCCATCGCCACCGAGTTTCCTTTGATTAATATTGGACTATCAAACGTCATTTCAGTCTGCCTGGAATCTGTCTCAAAATCATCCTTCATGAATATCGGGTAATATGCGACAGCCTGAACTCTGTACCTGTTAAAAACAGCCCTTACGTCGTTTCTCTCGGATATTTCAATCGAAAGTGACGCGTTCTCAAGACTCTTTTTCAAAATCCCTGACACTTTGAAAGAATCGACCTTGATACGACCCGCATAGACTATCGGCTTCTTTGGTATCGTGCTGAAGTCTATCTTGAAAACGATGTCATCCCCTGAAACCAATTTCGGTTTGATGGATACGATATTATCATCGACATCTGAAGCGAGCTTCGAGATATCGATCTCTGCAAAACCGCTTCTATCTGTAAAGATGATTCTCGGGACTTTACCATTTCCTTTTTCTAATTTGACCATCAAGGGCAGGTTCGAAGCAGGCCTCTCATTTCCGAATGTCGCTCTGATCTTTACGCCGAATCGGTTCTCATTCACCTTTATTATATTAAGGGAATCTAAGAGAGCCTCAAATCTAGGTTTTGCGATGCTTTCATAGAACATCCGGTCCTTCAGAAGCGTCCTGCATACCATGTCTGCATTGTGGTAAGAGACAACAGCCCCGGTAAAATCCCCGTCAGTTTCAGCCTTTTCACCTGCAGACAGGAGCTGCTTGAAAGCCAAAAGGCGCTTTCTGTTCTCTTTTTCAGCAAGGTCCCTGAGTTTTCTAATCCTTGAATCAGGAAAATGGACCAGCATGAACGTGTCGTAATAATAATTCACACCATGCGGTCCCTCTCTTCGGTATTTCTCGAAATGGATCTGCTTGATATTCGGTTCGACCTCTCGGAGTATCGCAGATGAAAAGGACCGCTCATATTCCTTGATGTTTCTCTGGACGATATCTCCATCAGCCGTAATCTTGGTTTCAGATTTGATCTGAAGCTCATACCCGATAGATCTCGAAATCTGTATCATTACATCCCGGAGAGCCAATCTTTTCGCTCTTGAGACTGTCTTGTTCCCGGATGAATACCCGACAAAATGATTTTTTGGAACATGAGAGACGAAATCCGGCTTGCTGTCAGACGTATCGACAAGCCGGACTTCCCCAGGCCCTGCGCATGCTATCAATGTGAAACTCAATAGAATCAGAATCCGCATAACAGGCCTCCTTTACAGTTCCTCGACAAGTAGCTTATCTAAAAGCTCTTCTGCTCGCTTTTTGGCCTCTTTTTGGTTTTCAGCGAGCAACTTCCCTCTGAGCTTCTTGATGGCATCCCTTCTCGTTTTCATATAATCGGGCTTGCTCATTTCGATCAGTGCAAAGGCAGTGTATGTCGCATCGCCCATCATAGGATAGAAGACATGCTCATAATATACCTCTCTTTGTTTCGCGCCGATCACATCGATATTCCGAACAGCCCATGCGATGCCATCGCTCATCCATCTCGCAAGGTCATCCTCTTGATTATCGCCTTCAACGACCTCGGTGAATTCCTGTCTGATAGAAGCTGCGATACTTTCAGCGACATTCTTCAAGGCCTCTGCTTTTGCCTGTCTGATGGAGACAGCAAGATCGTGGCCGCCATCGACCATCCCGGAAAAATAGAACATACCGTCTTTTTCCGTGAAAGTTTCTGTCACCCAATCAGGTCTGTCAGAATGGTCCGTGCTCTTCTCAATCACCATAGGTTTTTCCACCAGCTGATTGCCAGCAGAACAACCGACCAATACAATCCCTAAAATAATCAGAATCAGTCTTTTCATGATCGCCTCCTTTGTCAGTGCATTAGCAGTTCATTCACATTGAACAGGTAATGGAAGATATCGATCAGCCGATATCCATAGATGTGTCTCAATAAATAATCGAGAATAACGGCACCCAAACTCAAGAAAACAATCTGTATTACCCGTCCGCTCATAATCTATTGCCTTTTTGCTCATAATATATTACCTTTCAACAAAGAGGTCAAGGAAAAAATAATAGGATATTATCCATATAAGGGTATTTGCTCCTAATCCATTCACCAAATCATTGACTTCATTGCTAATTTTTTATACAATTAATGATTATGAAAAACATCGGAAAAAATATCGAAAAACACCGGAAGCAGCAGCGACTTACTAGGAAAGAATTATCCGAAAAAGCCGATATAAACATCAAGACGCTCGAATTCATCGAGCGGGGCAAGACAGATAATCCGAGTCTCGATAAGATCGTCGCGATCGCTGAGACATTGGATGTGCCGATAAGCGAGCTTATCTATGGAGAAAGCGAAAAGACCACTTCATTTACAGACGACGAATTGAAGACACTTAAAGCATCCAAAGACGCACTGAAAAAACTCAGGGACGCTTTGGACATAATCCTAAAGAAGATATGAGTGACCTATGCCTAATCAGGGACCACCACCACCGAATGAAGACATATTAGCTTCTCTGCTTCGGCATCAGCAGGAAGCAACGACAAGTAAGACTGAACGACAGAGGATAAAAGAAGAAGTAGATATCGGAAACGGTCCTTCTGGCGAAACAATTATCCGAGAAGGTCCTTATGGTCCTCATGTGATCTATGAAAAGTACAATGCAAAATTTGGTTGCGGATGTCTGAAGCACGAAAGCGAGATGGGAGCAAAATGCCAGCATCTGAAAACAAGAAGCGAACGTTGCGAAAGGATAATCTGTAAAGACTGCGCAAGAGAGAGGGTCTGTTTCGATTGCGGAATCCGAGTATGTGAGGACCACGGTGTCAGAGTGCAGAATAGAAATAACAATCCATTCTATTTCTGCGTCAGATGCGCTGGTAAGAGGAAAGGACGGAATTTCCTGAAAAGCTTCTTTGAGTTCATCTTGGCACCGTTCATAGTCAGGGAAAGGATAAGATGATCGACTCTTTTGATAATCTATTCAATACTCTGATGCAGCTCGCCCAAGCGGCAGGTGTGCAGCAAGACCCTGCTTTCCAGCAAAGGTTAATGTTAATACTCCAACTTAAGGACCCCAACCTTGCAAAACAGGCAATCGACCAATTACGACCGATAGTCCTGCAAAAGCTATTACAAGGCCCCCAGATATTCGATCCACCAGATCCGGATGCCATCGACGGCCAGTTTCCCATCGGTATAACAGACGGTAATTTAGTTTTCGGCCTATATCCTCATGAACTTTCCATGCACACCTTCATCACCGGTTCATCCGGGACCGGAAAATCAGTGATCCTCCAGAATCTCCTTGAAGGCCTCCGACGATATAACCGGCAATCATACGAACCTATCCATTACTGGATATTTGATTTCATGGCCGAGTACCGGCATGTCCTCAGGTTATTAGAACCGGAAGACGACCTTCTGATCCTAAGACCGTGCGATTTCAGATTCAATCCATTGCAGCCGCCACCTGGAGTCGATCCAACCAACTGGCTCCAGATTTTCTGTGATACTCTCGCTTCGACTATCGGGATATTTTACGGAGCTAAGGACATCCTTGTGCAGTTCGTCGATGAACTCTACCGGGAGTTCGGGGTCTACAATGGAATAGATAACTATCCGACGATATCTAACCTTTATGAATTGTGCATGTATTACAGGGACAATGCAAAGAAGCTTTCCTTGCGCAAGCGCAATTCTCTTGAGACCAATATCGGTAGGCTCCGGACTCTTATAATCAGCCTCTCGCCGCTCATCATGTGCAGGAAAGGTCATAATCTGGAAACGCTATATCAAAAAGACATAGTTTTCGAGCTACACGGGGTCACAAATTATGTTCAGATTTTCCTTTTCAATCTCATGCTCCATTGGATCTATAACCATCGCAAGTTCAACAATATCAGGGGGACAAGTCCGAATCTTGCCCTCATTTTCGATGAAGCCAAGCGCATATTCGATGCGAATGCTGAACGTAGGCCGAATGAGCCTATTCCGTCGATCGTGAGTCTCGTTGATGAAATACGGCAGTTTCGGGCAGGACTTGTCGTCTCTGATCAGGAGCCGACGAAGGTTCTGAAGAGCCTCAAAGCCAATACTTACACAAAAATATCGCTCCAGATGAGGCACGGTTCTGATATCGATGACATGGCCTCCTCTATGAGCCTTACAGTTGATCAGAAAGATATGATCGGCGTTCTCCCTCCCTGGAATGCAATCGTCAAGAAAGGACCACACAAACCGTTCCTTTGCCAGATACCGCATCTTGAGCCACCGAGAAAAGATGTAAGTGACAATGAGATCGATATAATGATGCATCCTGAACTCAGTCGGATGCCATACACAGAACTGACTAAGCAAAGCCTCGAAGATGATCACTCGAAATACGAAACTATCCTAAACCGAGATTTTAGTAAACCTCCGAAAACAAATAACCCACCTCCAAAAACTCAAAAGAATTGGACGGCGAAAGTCCCTGCTAAATCTACCCCTCAAAAAAAGACCATCACTCTTACGGCTGAACAGACAGATTTTCTCCAGCATATCATTGATATCCCGAATCTGACAGCCACAGAAAGATACGCACTTTCAACTACCGGTCCAAGAAAGGGCGGTAGACTCATAAAGGAACTCGAAAACTTAGAGCTCATAGAGCCGGTCTTGATTAAGAGGACTAAGGGTAAGCGAGCGACTTATCATTCAGCGACAAAAGCGGCATTCGATATTCTCAAACAACCCATACCGAAGGATGTCGCGGATTTCACCCATGGGGGCTTTCAGCATAGGTATTGGAAAGGTGTTGTCGAACTGAATCTTCAGCAGAGCGGATTGAATCCCACACTCGAATTACATAAGAATGGAATATATGCGGATCTTGGATGCCAGATAAACGGAGAACTTGTAGCAATCGAGATAGGGACAAGTGATGCGAGAAACGAGATAAAAAACATAAAGAATGATCTCGATGCAGGATTCGAGAAAGTCTGGTGCATATGTATTGAGGAAGTCCATAAAGAACTTATAAAAAGAATAGAGGTTGAATTGGACGACAACCAGAAAAAGCTTGTCAACGTCAGTCTCACCTACGATCTATTCAATAAAAACTTCGAACTTCCCAAGAAACGAAAGGTTCTTTTCGTAACAAACAAGCAGGTCTCTGGAAAACAGATTAAAGCATCACTTGACGGCCAGCTTATGAAGATCAGTGTTAAGACAGTCCCCGAAAAGAATCTTAATGAAAAAGATCTGACCTGGGCTGATGAGATAATCACGGCAACAGAAAGCCAAAAAGATAATCTCAATAAAAAATACCCCTGGATCGAAGCGAAATCCCTTTCCATCCCGGACGGTATCCAGGACATTGAACCCCTGCTCAAAGCGGGTCTGATACGCCATTTAGGAGAATGACTTTTGCGAGGTTTTTCGATAATAAAGATAATCTGCCTTCTGTCAGTGATATTTGCAGCGACCTACCATATCCATGTCATCTATTCATTTGGTTTCGACAGATGGCTCAAATCGATTTTATCGCTGAAAATGTCTAACCCTTACTGGTTCTGGTCACTAGCTAATGTCCTTGTCCTAATCACAGGCCTTCTGATCTGGTCACGCATTGAGGCATCATATGTCATAATAATGCCATTGGTACTGATCATCGCTTATTTCATCGTAATTGCGGCGATAGACTACGCAAATATCCAAAGGCAGTTGATCCTGATCGGCTATGCACACGTGGCACTGATCACGCTCTCAGCAGTAGCATCACCGTTTGCTGTATGGGCATTGAACGAAGAGCTCAAATTTGAATGGCAGACGACGATATTTGATATTCTGGCCTATCCTATAAGAGCTTTGAACAGACTTCTCTCAAGAAGGCCGACAGTCCCTGTCGATATGCCGGAGAATCCCATACCTCAAGAGGTCTTCTCAAAACAAGCTCCAGAAGAGCCAGAGCAGCCAATTGAAGGCAGACCGGAAATGAAATGGTATGACCGGATGATCGAACTTCAACGCCAGAGATACAGGAGATAGATTATCAGACGTCTGATAATTCAAAAATGTTAAACGAAGGCTCCATAGCGAAATTCTTTGACTGGTTCGGCCTGCAGGATGATGAGGTCATGCAACTCAATGCATACGATCTCACCAGAGAAAAGAAGCAGTATGCCATAACCCGATATGTCCGGGCAGCTGATGAGGTCATCGGATTCTGTTGGCAGTATGAGGATATGACGCTGATGGCAGGGCTGAACCCAAGGCCCATAGAATTCTTAAATAAGACCAAGGATGCCAGAGAAGAGGATATCAGTCGGATTCGGCATATCCTGTTCGATATAGAGCCGATTCACGGAAAAGACGAGATCGTCGATAGAAGCATCTTAAAACAGGTCTATAGGTTTGTCCAGAATAAGCTCAAACCGTATATCGGACCATCTAAGCTGTGCTTTTCGGGCAACGGGTTCCATTTACTGGTGGACATCCCGAAAATCGATCCAGCGAAGCATACGCAGTTCAAGCAGAAAGCGGAAAAGTTCCGACTGAAGATGCTAAAAGACCTGAAAAGCGATATCGAGAGATACAAGCTTCGGATCGACCCGACATTCGACCATATCAGGCGTGTAAAGATATACGGGACTAAAAAGCAGATCCCTGACAGCAGGCTCTCTATGTGGCTTGAAGGCACCGACAAAGTGCTGAATATGCCGCTGACGAAGAAGATACTGTCAATCAAGATTGATGGGAAGGCAGACCCAAAAACAGTTGATACGATCTCTATAACGACCGATAATATAGAAAAGGCCTACTCATTCTTGAAGAGGTGCCCTGCATATTATCAGATATTGAAGGAAGCTACATCCAAGCAATGGCAGGACCGGGAATTTCTGGTCAAATTCCTCAAATACTTCATGAAGCTTGGAAAGGTTGATATTAAACAGTTGGTAGCTAGGCACAATGCCTGGGGTAACTTCGACCCGAAGATCACCGGCCAGAAGATCGATGCGCACTTCACAGATGGCACATACGCAACTAAGGTCAAGAAATATGTCCTGAAACCCACCTTGATCAAATTCGGGCTCTGCCCTGACAACTGCAAGAAATGCATCTATGAACTAGAGAGGTACAATTGGAACAGCAAGGCGAATATCGCACACGCATAAGTTACAAGAGGGTCTGGCTTTTCATCGGCGGGATCATACTCTTGATCCTGGTCCTTGGTGATAATCCATTTTCACGGGCGCTTGATAGTATCATCGACGGCATCGCCCAGATTTTCGGAATATTCAAGAATCCTGGATCGTGGTTCTCTGGCCGTCATGAGAGAGTCTTCCGGTTCGGTGTCATCGCGATGGTGTTGATTGCCATTGTCGGTATCACGAAGGTCATAACACGGAAAAAGTAGAAAATCGACGTATTTGAACGAAATTAAAAGATTCGGTATTTATTGCATTCATATCTTCTTTATTCTGCACATAATCTTACCTGATAGTTAATTTCAGAATAATTCATCGCGTAAAAATAATACAATAGAGTTGGGTTTGGTTTGGGTTTGGCTGCCGCCTGTTTGTTGCTTCGCTGTTGTTTTTTGCTTGGTTGGTTTGGCTGGTGGGTTGGGCTGTGGCTGGCTTCGCCCGCTTCTTGCCCCGGCTCGGTCCGACACAGACCTGTTATTTTAAGTCTGTCGGGTAAACCCGAAAGACATAAAAACAGGTCCGTTAAAAGGACCTTCTTTTTTTGCTGCTGAAGTGATGTGGTTGGTCTAAGGGGAACTTTCGGGACTTTGTCCTAAAGGACGAGACAAAGTCTCGGAGGTTGATAAGATGAATTCTAATGATAGAGGAACATACTGTGATATTGAGTACTATAGGGATTGTTATGGTGTGTGGTACATGAATTTTAGAGGGATTACTTTGATAAATAGGACTGCTAATAATGTTACGGAACTGTACAGGTACATAGATAGTTTACTGGCTGAAGATGGTGGATTTTGGTAGTGTCAATAATCTTTCGCACTTTTGATTCGGTGGCCCATCGGTTAAGCTGCGACTTTTTCTTTTTTAAGTTCCGTTAGCAAATTCATATTCAGATACCGTCGTGTTCCCCAGCGA
>Ga0126332_10000382_pt1 | contig 16332 bp, 14 predicted proteins | sample InaspJWI42metaG_FD_94482 | JGI IMG/M metagenome (GOLD analysis project Ga0126332, IMG submission 94482) | Marine gutless worms symbiont microbial communities from Oahu, Hawaii - Inanidrilus sp. 2 OAHU.JWI-42 metaG | ecosystem: Host-associated > Annelida > Digestive system > Unclassified...
CCCGGCGTGGGCCAACTCGAACTTGCCACGTCGTCTTCGCTGGGCGCCGGTGAAAGCTCCCTGCTCATAGCCGAACAGTTCGCTTTCAAGCAAACCGTCCGGCAGCGCGGCGCAGTTCACTTTTACAAATGGCTTGCCCATCCGGCTTGAACGTTCATACAGGTTTTGCACCACAAGCTCTTTGCCGACACCGGTCTCCCCGCTGACAAGCGTGTTAAGGCCGGTATCTGCCACCTGGTTAATCAGCTCTCTGATTCTCCCGATATTCTGGCTGACACCGACGATTTGCGGTCCCATAAATTTATTCTCTTTATTATGATCGTTTCCCGACATATTCTCATCAATCTGCAGCACTTTGCCTCCTTCCGATCTCCGCATTCAGCAGGGCCGTTGCTTAATCCTATGAATCCTTTACAATTTGTTTCGAAAGAAGGTTGGCAATGGATTGCTCAAGATCATCAAGGTCAAAGGGTTTTTCCAGCACCAGATCGGCGTTGGCTTCCAAGGCCAACGCTTCGGGCTGTTCACCGTATCCGGTGATGGCGACAACCGGAATTCCCGGGAATTGTTTTTTCAAAATAGCAATTACGCCCACACCGCTCACATTGGGCATCACAAGATCAGTGATGACCAGATCGAATCCACCTTCCGCCGACTTGAGCAATATCAATCCTTCCAAACCGTCTGCAGCCGTGACAACTTCATATTTCTTTTGTTTTAAATATTCATGGATAACCGTCAGAATTTCCTGGCTGTCGTCAATAACAAGCACTTTATAAGATCTGTTCATGTGACGCGTCCTTCTGGATTTTTTACAGCTGACAAAAACTTAATTCTTCGCACGCTTGGTCAAATGAAAATTCAACCGGACAAAGCCGCGAAATACATTATGGCAAACAGTCCATATTGCAAGGAATCTAGGTAATTCGGTTTATCCCGCATACCGTTTGTAAACATTATAACAAATGCATTTTAGAAATTACAATTAGCCAAATGTCGTATTTTACCAGGCTATTGATCGGTCCATTATACGCAAAATTTATTATTTTTGAAAGGGTAGGAACTGTTTTTCCTAGCACTTAATTATTATTTTTCAGGACTCACCCCCTTAAAGCTGCTCAAAATAATAATGGTCAAGCATAACGGCAATCATAAAAATGTCGCAATAGTTCAGCGACTACATACCTCGTCATTTAGCTGGGGCAAATGACTGTGAACCTTTAAATGTCGGAAATTGCATGAGAATTGGGCATGGGTCTAATTCAGGAATTGAGGGATTGAAGGAATTCTATCTATTCATGCTGTTTTAAATAAGAGAGGTTAAAATTGATATCTTAACTTGCGAACGGATGGCTTTGCCTGGCAGGTGGGTCGCATTCGCCCGTTTACCGGTGATTTCACCTCGGTCGTTTGTCGGGTAAACTCAAGTGAGACTCAGATTTTTTTGGCGATAAAATTCTAGAAATTTTTTGCGGCCCAAAGGGCGGCCTGGATGCGGTTGGGGACCCTGATCTTGTTGTAAATGTTGTAAAGATGAGTCTTTACAGTATGGGGGCTGATGCACAGATTTTCGGCAACCTCGTCGTTGGAGGCACCTTCAGAGATCATGGTAAGAATTTGTTTTTCCCTGGGTGTCAGTAGCGCCTGGGCCTTTTTCTGCAACCTGGGGGACGTTTTGGTTTCCAGTAGACTTTGGGCAAGGGCATCCCGCGGATACCATAACTCACCTTTGTGCAATGCCTGAATACCTTTGATGAATATTGCCGGCGAATCGTTTTCGTATATGATACCGCGGATGCCGAGTTTAATGGCTTCGTTTTCAATGCCGTTGTCGTTGGTGGCATTGAATATAGCGATCGGGCACTTTACCGTCAGGAACTCGAAGGTCTTGCCGTATTCGATGTTCAAATCAGCGCCGTCGTTACCAAGGCAATCCCAGAGAATTAGCGGCAGAGAATCCTTGGGCGTACCGGAGATATATGAAAAGCTGTATTCCTGTTGACGCACGCACCGCAATCCTGTCGACCTTCCGATATAAAATGTCAGCAGTTCATTCTGGAGCTTCAACGGGCCGACGATGATAATCTGTGGATCCATGGTTATGCTCACTTCCTGGCAATTGCTTCTTATGCATAATATAATTGTCCATGAAATGCAAACCGTATTACAAATAATACCAATTTAATCGCAGCTCGCAATAAAGCATTCGGCCCGCCTATTCAAAAGGTTGTACAAAAAATCCCGCTGGGTTATAAGCGAGACTCTAAATGCTTTACGATCCCGATAAATGTCGTCAGCGGGCTATGTTAATCAATTGATGATATCGAGAATTTCACGGATTTTACGCGACAGCTCGACCATGTTGAACGGTTTCTGGATGAAACCGTTGCAGCCGTGGGCGATAATATCCTCTGCCTAGCCGTTGAGCCTGTAACCGCTGGCCAACAACACCCTGACACCGGGGTTGATTTCCTTCATGATACCTAACAATCCCGTAAGCGGATGCCTTTATTCTTTTTTCTGTTCATTTTTCGTTTAAATACCCTGAACATGGATCACTTCGTAACAGCTGCCATGTGTTGTATGCCATCGGTTTTATTCTCGACTTAATCGCATCCGATTTACTTAGATATTTCTGTGACTTACCCTGTCACAAATGCCATTTAAACATCAACAAGTATACAAAGGCAGAGATTGAAAAACGATGGTTCAACCCTGATAGAGCCAACAAGCTCGATTATGGCATTTTCCGGTTTATCCGCGGATGAACGATATTTAAAAAAAAGTCGTATTGTGGTATAATTATGCAATCCGGCAGAAATTGTAACAAGGGTTAGAGTAGATGGGGAATTACCTTGTTATCAAATCTTTTGGCGATCACCGATGTGGCTACAAGGATTGATTTTTGAGGTAAACCTTAAATTAAAACGATAATCGTTGCGCCGCGGGATGCAACAGTGCCAAGGATATTATGCTAAGTTTTCGCATAGGGTAAATCTTGACAAATCGCATCGATTATGAGTTAATTAAGATGGTTACTGGTCATCCGACATTTTTAAACAGTTTTCGGATTTTGGATTGGCAATACTGTAATTTTAGTAAAATAAGCATTTTAGCAAGACGCGCGTAATTTCATAGCTACCGCTGCCGTATTCGTTCCAGGCTAATGGGTCCAGGCCGGATGATCCATGGTGTATTTTTTTGATCTGGATCAGACTGTTGTTCTGGTCGAGTACAACACCACGTTCGAAGACGGGGTATAGTGGTAGCTTAGTTATTCTTGGACCAGGTAACTCCCTGCAACAAGCTGCAGGGTATCGGAATTTATTTCTGTTTTGTTCCCGCATCCAACCCTCCAAGAAGAGGGCTTGTAAGGGGTTTCCCTGTAACAACTGCGGGGAATTATCAAGTTGAGATTCGGAGTAAGGTTTTGGCTAAACGGGACGAGATTTCTTCCACGGAGAAACTTCTAACGCTGATTCGCGATAAAAACCGCAGCGAATTGGAAAATCCACAAGTTTCTTCAAAACCATCCTTTATTCGTCGCCTTAAAATCAGCCTTAAAAATGCCGTCAAATTCAAAAGATCGATTTCGATCGGCGTAGATATCGGCTATGACGATATGAAGCTGGTCAAAATGCGAAATCTTTCCCAGCAAAGACATGAGCTGGTTGATTACGCCAAGATATCCTTCGGTTCGGATATGTCACCGGATAGTCCTGATTTTTCAAAATTTTTAAAGAATAATCTCTCGCGATTTTGCGGCTCTTCTAAAAATCTGCAGATTTGGGGCAATATATCTTCGGCCCGGGTTGAGTTACGCTATTTGAGAATACCGAAAGTTCCCCAAAAACAGATCCCCAATGCCGTGTTCTGGTCCCACAAAAAGGTTGCCCCGTATAACGAGAAAGAGGCAATTTTTGACTTTGAAATACTGGGAGACAAAGTCGAAAACAGTGCTCCCAAACTGGAAGTCGTGTCGCTCACGGCTCCCCAGCAGGAAATTCAGTATTTAAAAAACCTTTTTTCCAAAAGCGGTCACCCTCTCAAAGGCATATCCATCGTTCCCTTCGCCGTCCAGAACCTTTTACGAACCGGCTGGATGCAGCCTAACGTCAAGACTGTTTCAAGCCTCTATATCGGAAGAGACTGGTCTCGCATCGATATATTTTCGGCCGGCAACCTGGTGCTTTCCCGCGGTATCAAAGCCGGCATAATCACGATGAATGAGGCAATGCGTGGGGAAATCATCGAAACGGAGAATCGAGGCACCATCGAGTTCCAACCGGAAATGTTTGAATCTCCCGAGAATGAAAAGCGACAGGATACCACCCATCGATCTAAAATCGATACCCGCAAGGCCCAGCAGATTTTCCTCGAATTGGTCCATGATGTTTCTCACCGGACCGAGGCGGCCGGTGAACTGCGGCCGGAGGAAGAAAAAATTTTCAAAATGATCCTGCCGGCGCTCGAGAGGCTCGTCCGGCAGGTGGAGCGTACGTTCGAACATTATGCTTCAAATTTCGATAATAAACGCGTTGAAAAAATTTACATCTCCAGCGGTATTCGGCTTCATAGCCGCATTATGGATTATATCGGCTATCAACTGGATCTTACCTGCGAAACGTTCGACCCCTTTTCCACGGATGCCCAGTTTTTAGGTGAAGTTTCCGAACCTGCTTCGGATGCCGTGAGGGGATCTTATGCCCCGGCCATGGGTATGGCCCTGTCGGACAATTCCTACACGCCAAATTTCCTTTTTCCTTTCAAGGAAAAAGCCAAGGCCGCCAAGAGCCGGCTCCTGAACAAGGCGATAATGATCTGCTTTTATATTCTGGCGGCGGGTTGTTTCGGGTTTTATTACCTGCAGGGGCTTGCTCTCGACAAGAAATACAGCGATGTCACGCATCTTAAAAACGAGTTGAATGCATTTAAAACCCGCGTCGACCAGAAATTAATCATCAATCTGGTAGAAAAAACAAAGAAGAAAAATGAAGCGTTCAGAGAATTCAGCAGAAAATACCTGGGCATTGTCGTACTGTCGGAAATTTCCAATTTGACGCCATCCAACATCCGCCTGATCAGTATTTCGGTTCAACTCAGTGGCAATCCGCTGGAGGAAGATACCGAACTGCAGAAAAACCTGAGCCTTGAGGGCATAATTTTAGGTAATCGGATGGTAATGGAAACCGCATTGGCCGGCTACTTAATCAAGTTGAGTGATTCACCCCTGTTTAACGGGCCGGTTATAAAGACAAAGGAGATGGGATTTTTCTATGACAGGGAAGTCCTGCGGTTTGTGGCCCAACTGCAGTTAGAGTAAATATACAGAATTAGGGGACTTCGCCCCATAATGGTGGCATACTGGAATATAGGTAAAAGTTCAGCCACAAAGACACGAAGGCCCAAAGCCGGCCGCAAAGGGATTGGTTTGTATTTTTTGGTTTAATATATGGCTAAAGTGAATATACCATCGCTGCCGACGAAAAGTCTCTCGTATTTTGTCATGCTTGGGGGGGGCATTATTCTGTTCGTGCTGCTGGCCATAATGCCGGTTCAAAAAGAATCGGAAGCGCTCGATTTTGAGATCGAAAATATCAACTCCCGGATTAAGGAGCAAGTAATTCTGACCCCGGTGTATGAAAATCTATTGAAAAAAGCGCAAATGAAACCGCCCGAAGGTCTCAATTTCGTACCCAAGCAAAAACTGAAAAAGGGTGATACCGAAAATGTCGCCGTAACCTTTAGGGGCATGGCCAATGACAGCCAACTGATACTGGTCGATTTCTCACCGGCCTTGGATACATTGATCAACAGAACCGGATTCTTAATGGTCGACATTGTTCTGAAAGGTGAGTTTATCAACCTGCACCCGTTTATGCTCCAGCTCTGCCAGTTGCCGTACATGGAACAAATTGAACATGTCAGCATACAATCTGTCAGAAAAACGAAAGAAATCAAACTTCGGGTCTGGTTGGCGCATGAATGACATCGGCGTCAGGATGCATCGACGCTGTTTGGTAAGTGACTTAAATATCTCTTAAATTTATAAGCGAATGGTGATATAGTATATACGGATGCTTAAATCGAATTCTGCATCTATGCGTTTCAGATGAAATATATCAGTAGACAGAGTTAGCATATGTCCAAACGGGAAAAAATCATCCTCATTATCATGGCGTTAACCGTCGTTTACGGTTTCTATACCTTGTTCCTTGAGACCCCGACATCCACAATAAATATTTCCTCATCCGAAAGCAAGCTGGACGCATTCAACAAATTCATCAACAATGTCGCGGCCATGACCAAAGACGGTCTATCGGATATCGACTCTTATATTATTGAACACATTCCGGCCAAGTGGACTAAAGATCCGCTTTTGAACACTAATAATGAGATCAAATTTGATGAAGCCAGACAGGTAGAAGAAGAAGCATCTGTGCAAAAACTGGGGATCACCTATTCCGGTTTTTTACAGATGGACAACAAAAGTATGGCGATCATTAACGGTCTGGAATATGAAACCGGTGAAAGGCTCCGCCAAAGTGGCTATGTTGTTGGCGCGATTTACCCCACCCGGGTTATCATTTTAATGCGCGGCGGCAAACAGCGAATCTCAATTCAGCTGCGAGAAACACAATAAAAGATCTGGATTCCATGCAAAAAACCAATCCTGAGCGCAGATTCCTGTTCACCCTGACCGGTTGCATTCTGCTTGCAACACTGGCTGTCGGATGTTCCGGCAGCCAGGAAGAGTCGACGGAAAATCAGTTTTTTGAGCAATGGAAAGCCAGGGTTGAAGAGTCAAAAGCCTATTCACCGCCCCCTAAAAAGCACCTGCATGAACCTCTGGAGATAGAACAGCAAGCGGGAGCACTCACGGCTGACGCCCTAGAACCGGAGGAAAAGCCACTGCCTTTACGTATGATTACGATGAAAATTAGTGACATCGATGTGGCCGTACTCCTGCGTGCTCTGGCCAGAGTTGCCAATCAAAACATCATACTCAACGAGAAGATAACAGGTAAAGTCAATATCAATATTACACAAGCTCCGTGGGATCAAGTTTTTATGGGATTGTTGCGCACGCATGGCCTGACCTATGCCTGGGAAGGCGACATCATCCGCATTATGACGATAGGAGACATGGAAACCGAACTAAAGCGGGAATCCCGAAAAAGAGAGCTCGACAAGGCTGAACCCTTGGTGACCCGCATTATAAAGATCAATTATGCCGAAGCCGGCAAGTTGCGCAACAACCTTGAAAAATTTCTCTCCCAAGCCAGGGAAGGGCAGCCTCTGGGTACAGTGCTGGTAGATGAATATACGAACTCACTGATTATTCAGGCGATCCCCAGCGACCTGCTCCGGATTGTGGATATCGTCGACCAGCTGGACCGACCGATTTCTCAAATACTGATCGAAGCGCACATCGTGGAAACAACCAACGACACCGCCCGGGCCCTCGGTGTGCAATGGGGCGGACTCTTGCACGGATCCTCCAACGGCAAAAACTACTGGATGGGACCCAACGGGGTCAAATTTGAGGATGACACTTTGTTTGATGAGGATACCGGTGCCCCCATCGAATATTTGTGGCCGGTGGGCAACGTTGGCAATTATCCGGTGGACCTGAAAGACGACATCGGCCTGTCTCTCGGGTTTATGTTTCAAAATATCGGCAACAGTCTGCTCGCCTTCCAACTGCAGGCACTTCAAAAAGAGGGGCGGTTGAATATTCTGTCAAGCCCGTCGATCACCACCTTGGAAAATCAGATTGCGCTGATCGAGAGCGGCAGCCGCATACCCATTCAAACGGTCGAAAACGGTGAGGTGAATATCGAATACGTCCAGGCGACACTCAGACTGGAAGTAACGCCGAATACAATCGATGATCAGACTCTGAAACTAAAAATCCTGACCAATAAGGATGAACCGGATTTTAGCGCCACCGTCGGCGGTAACCCCACAATCATCACGAAAAAAGCCGAAACCAATGTTATCCTGTTCAACGGACAGACAACGGTCATCGGAGGGTTGAGCAAAGAGACAACAAGCAAAGCGCAAGCCGGAATTCCTTATTTGAAGGACGTACCGGGTTTGGGCTGGCTTTTCGGCAACAAATCCCGCGCCAATGATATGGATGAACTGCTGATTTTCATAACCCCATATATTCTGGAAGAAAAGCCGGATCGGTTGTCACTTAAGCCGGATTTAAGCTTCGCTCCCGAAAAAGCCGCCCAGTAAAGATTCGGCATCCTGATTAAGGATGCGCACCTGTGGCTTTATTATTTAAGTTTGCCGCATGCTGTTTTAAATACTTTTAATTGTTCAATCCCTATCGGGTGTAGGCGTCCGACGAACGAACAGTGAGTTTTTGGAATGGATTATTTCAGTATACTCAACCTGAACAAAGAACCTTTTTCCAACTCTCCGGATCCGGATTTTTTTTATGGTTCCCGCCAGCATCTTGAATGCCTACAAAAACTGGAACTTGCCCTTCGACTCCGTCGCGGTCTCAATGTAATCATCGGTGATGTCGGTACCGGCAAAACAACCCTTTGCCGCCAACTTATCCGACGATTCTCCGACGATGAAAAATTTGAAACCCATCTAATCCTTGATCCCGATTTCACGAATGCAACAGAGTTTTTATCCACCGTTGCCAAAATATTCACGGGGAACAAACCGGCCAAGGACACCAACGACTGGCAATTAAAGGAACTGATAAAACAGTATCTTTTTCAACGGGGCGTGGATGAATCGAAAACGGTCATTCTGATCATTGATGAGGGCCAGAAACTGCCGATTTACTGCCTGGAGTTATTGCGCGAGTTTTTAAACTACGAAACCAACGCGTATAAGCTGCTTCAGATCGTTATTTTTGCCCAAAATGAATTTGAAAAAACAATTGGAGATTATGCCAATTTCGCAGACCGGATAAATCTGTATCATTATTTAGAACCGATGAATTTTCGCGATACCCGGGCTTTAATTCATTTTCGCCTGGAAAAATCGAGCAACAGCTTTAAGATATATACCTTCTTCAGCTTCCCGGCACTGATTGCCATATATCTGGCCACCGGCGGTTATCCGCGCAAGATAATTAACTTGTGTCATCGCTGTATCCTGACAATGATCATCCAGAATCGGTCGATGGTTAATCTGTTTCTGGCACGAACTTGCATCGGGCGCGTTTTTCCGAAGCGGGTCAAGCGCGGTAAAAAAATTACGCTGACCGCCGCTGTCCTCATCGTTTTTCTGGCCGTGGGGCTGTCGATTGTTACGATACCGCAGTTAAAGTTACCAGCGGCATTTAGATTCACGATGTCCAAGTCAAAGGTCGCGAACGTACTCACTCAAGACGCCACCACGCACAAGAACGCCGGTCCGGCTATCGAACCGGAAAGCGCTAATCAAAACCAAAACGGGTCGGCCGCTGCATCTGCGGCTGAAGACTCGAAAGCTGAGGCTCAACTCGCGACAAGCAAGACGGAAAACACGGCCGGCACACGGCCTACTTTTGCCAAGGTCCTCGGAAAGATTACGCTCAAGCGTAACGAAACACTTTCGGGACTTATCCAAAGCGTTTACGGCGATTATAATTCCAATTACTTTAAATCCGTAATTCTCGCTAATCCGGATATCGATGACCCGGATAAGGTCAAGGAGGGCCAGGCAATCATATTGCCTGCGATTCCAGTGAGCGTGAAGCCTTTAAATTCCAACGTCTGGTGGATCAGCCTTAGTCAGAAGGCAAGCCTAGATGAGGCGCACCGTTATTTGCGCGCACTGCCCAAAAGTGCCCCTTCAATTCGTCTGGTGCCATACTGGAAACCCCGGGAAGGAATGACGTTTGCCATCGTTCTGAATCGGTACTTTGTGAAAAAGTCAAAGGCGCAAAAGCGTCTGGAGCAACTGCCGCTGGAATATGCCTCCCGGTCTAAAATTCTGTCGATCTGGTCCGACGATAGCGTTTATTTTGCCGATCCGTTTTTCGGTCTCCGGCAGAAACGCGGGCAAGGATAAAGATCGAAGATAGACATACAAAACGAATAGAAGGCGGCTTATATGATCAATGCCGGATGAATGCGCAACCTGTAGAGGCTTTCATCATTTTTTAACATTGGGTTTTCAGTCGACCCCCAAAATACAGTTGAGAGAGCGACCGTGAAGACAAAAAAACGATTGGGTGAGATTCTTGTTGAGGGCGGATTGCTGACGGAAAAGCAACTCGAACAAGCCCTGCCGTACCAAAAAACATCAGGCTTGAAGCTTGGACAGTTCCTTGTGCGCGAGGGGATCGTCAGCGAATCCCAAATTGTTGACATGGTATCGAATCAGCTGAATCTGAAAAAATATTCGGCCGCTCAATACAACGTCGACACCGAACTTGCTAATGTCATTCCACCGGACATTGCTTTTCGCTATCAGGCGGCTCCTTTGAAAAAAAGCGGCTTACTTTTGACCGTGGCCATGATCGATCCCATGGACATCAATGCTGTCGATGCGATTGAGGTTTACACCAACAATGAAGTAGAGACCGTAATTTGCACCGAGCAGGACCTTAACCAACTGCTCAGCACACTGTATGGCTCCTACTCCGGTATCGGCGGTGTCCTGGAAGATATGGAAAATGTTGAATACGACGAAGAGAATGAAAAAGTACAGATCACCGAGGATGTTGAAGTTAGCTCGCTGCAGGGTATGGCCGAAGAAGCGCCTGTCGTTCGCCTGGTAAATTCAATCCTGTCCCAGGGTGTTCGGGAAGGCGCCAGTGATGTTCACATCAGTCCTGAAAAGGACTTTGTCCAGGTGCGATTCCGCGTGGACGGCAAATTGCATGAGGTTCCGGCACCTCCCAAATCTATGTTCCTGCCGATTATCTCCCGGCTGAAAATTCTGGCCAACATGGACATTTCCGTTTCGCGTATCCCCCAGGACGGTCGATTCACGGTAAAAATGCAAAATAAAGAGATTAATATCCGTGTGTCCACCATCCCTTCGGTTTACGGCGAAAATATGGTCCTGCGTCTGCTGGATACCAGCAGCGGTGTCTACTCGCTGGAGCGGCTCGGGATGATGGAATCCGATCGTACAAAACTGGTATCGGTTATCAAGCGGCCCTACGGGATGATCTTAAGCACCGGCCCAACCGGCAGCGGTAAAAGCACCAGTCTCTACTCTATACTTAAAACGATTAATCGGCCGGATGTCAACATTGTTACCGTGGAAGATCCGGTCGAGTACCGAATCGAAAAAATCTGTCAGGTGCAGCTGAACCGCAAAGCAGGCATGACCTTTGCCGATGGCCTTCGATCGATTCTGCGCCAGGATCCGGATGTCATTATGGTCGGCGAAATCCGTGATACCGAAACCGCCACGATTGCCGTTCAGGCGGCCCTGACCGGTCACAAAGTTTTCAGCACCTTGCATACCAACGATGCGGCCGGTGCAATCACACGGTTTGTCGATATGGGTATTGAACCGTTTCTTGTGGCATCTACCATGATTGCATCATTCGCCCAGCGTCTGGTCCGCACAATCTGCTCCAATTGTAATGAACCGTTCGAGCCGTCGCCGGAAGCACTGGCGTACTGGGGAATTTCCGATACCAACAGCTCCAATTTTCAACACGGCAGTGGATGCTTTAATTGCCTGCACACCGGCTACAAGGGCCGGACCGGTATTTATGAAGTGTTGGTCATCGAAGACACGATTCGGCAAATGATTTTAAAGAAGAATTCTTCAAGCGATATCAGCCGTGCCGCGCAATCGTCCGGTAATTTTATGACCTTGAAAGAAGACGCGGCCCACAAGATCATAAACGGTGTTACCACATTTAAGGAGGCCGCCTCAGCCGTATTGTCCTAAGCCGTTTAAATCGGCTCCAAATTAGGGCCAAGCGGACCGCCTAATTTCAGATTGAGGTGATAATGCCGAAATACTCATATAAAGTCATAACCGAGACCGGGAGCACGACAACCGGCGTTATTGAAGCAGATAGCATTGATGCGGCAAATAACAAGCTGACCGGACAGGGCTACATTCCCACGGAGGTCAAAGAAGTTCGTGCCGGTTTTGATCTTAGCCTGGAGCACATTAAAGATCAACTGACCCCGATCGGTTTTCCGGATATTATCCTGTTTACGAAGCAGTTTCGGACCATGATTCGGGCCGGTGTATCCATGCTGAATCTTCTGCAAATCCTTGTAGATCAGATCGAAAATCCGAGACTGAAAAAAGTGATGAACACCATGTACCATGACATCAACGTCGGTGGCAGTCTGACCGGGGCGTTTCGAAATCACCCGCGCGTGTTTTCTCCGCTGTATTGCAGTATGGTACAGGCCGGCGAGACCAGTGGTGCCCTGCCCGAAGTCCTTCGACGTTTGGCGTACATTCTGGAGCACGAACACAAGGTAAAGTCGGATATAAAATCCGCGCTCCAATACCCGATCATTGTCGTCGTATTTTTAATCATCGCCTTCATCGTTCTTCTGACATTCGTCATTCCCAAGTTTGTAGGTATATTTAGCAGCGCCGGACTGGAGCTGCCTTTGCCGACCATTATCTGCATGCAGTTGTATAAATTTATGTCCAATTACTGGGCTGTGATCGTCGGTGGTATCGTGGTCGGTATAATCGCACTGTTTTACTGGTTCAGAACCAGTCAGGGACGATTTGTACGCGATGCGTTTATTATAAATATTCCGATTATCGGCCCCCTGCTGCTAAAGTCGGCTATATCACGGTTTGCCAGCATTTTTTCTATTCTTTATGCGAGCGGTGTCGATATACTTGAATCCATGGATATTCTCACCGAGACCCTCGGCAATGAAGCGATTGCGCGTGAACTCGAAAATACGAAAAGTCTTTTGGAACAAGGCCGGGGAATTGCCGAACCGCTGAGAAGCTCCAAATATTTCACCCCCATGCTGATCAATATGGTCGCCATTGGAGAAGAAACCGGAAATATGCAGGAAATGCTCGAGGAGGTCGCCGACCATTATGACTCCGAGGTTGAATATGCCATGGGGCGGCTATCCGAAGCGATCGGCCCTTTGCTGACCGTGGGGCTGGCTGCGGTGGTGGGTTTTTTCGCCTTGGCCATATTTTTGCCCATGTGGGACCTGACGGCCATGGTCAGATAATCCCGACCCGGGGACGAGTAAACTGCTTGGTTTTAGACGTTAAATCGAGCAGCAGAGACAAAACTGTGGCGCAGGTTAGGCGTCGTGTTAAAAGCTGAAAATTTGAACAAGAATGAAATTGTTTAAAAAAATCGCCGAAGACCTGAATAAGCTTCCAAGGTTTCATGTAAGCCTTTATGTAATCATACCTTTTATTATTATGGGCTTTGCGGTGCTCGGGGCGATCGTATCTTCCAGTCTGACCAGGCACTACGAAATCAGCGACCTGGGAATAGGTGCCCCGGTCTTGTGGGCCACCGTTGTGATCGGGATGCTGGCCTTTGTGGCCGGCGTTGCTTTAATCCGTCTCATTCTCAAACCGGTTGAACAATTTGTCGAAAAAGCCAAAAAGTTAACCCCGATTTCAGGTGCTGAAAAACGCAGCAAGGATGACCAAACAGGTGACCAAATTCAACAGTTCACCCAAATTTTTAACCAGGTAACCAGTGTTCTCAGCCGCATGGAGTCCAAACATTTTTTTCCGCAGATAATCGGGGAAAGCATTCCCATACGAGGACTCATGAGCCTGATCATGAAAGTGTCGCCGACAGATTCCACCGTCCTGATTTTGGGCGAAAGCGGCACCGGTAAAGAACTGGTGGCTACCAGCATTTATGAGCAGGGACTTCGTAAAGAAAAGGCGTTTATCAAACTCAATTGTGCCGCCATTCCGGAAGAACTATTGGAAAGCGAATTGTTCGGTCACGAGAAGGGTGCCTTCACCGGGGCAACCGCCTTTAAACCCGGCAAATTCGATATGGCCAACAGCGGCACCATATTTCTGGATGAAATCGGAGATATGCCTTTTAGTCTGCAGGCTAAAATTCTGCGTGTAATCCAGGAGAGGGAATTTTATCGCGTTGGCGGGAGTAAAACCATAAAGGTCGACGTGCGCTTTATTGCCTCGACCAACAAAAACCTCGAACAAATGGTTCAGGAGGGAAAATTCAGGGAAGATTTATATTATCGGCTCAATGTGTTCACGCTTCATCTGCCGCCGCTGCGGGAGCGCAAAGAGGATATTCCGGCCCTGGTCGATCATTTCGTTAACGCATCTTCACAAGATGTAGAAATAACCTCAACCGCTCTGCAAATATTGATGGCCTACACGTGGCCGGGTAATGTGCGCGAACTTCAGAACGTCATTGAACGGGCGGCGGTCATTTGTGATGACGGTTACATCGAACCGGTTCATCTGCCGGCACATGTTACCGGAGCATTTGAAAGTGCAATGCAGAATATACCGACACTGCCGGCGAATAAACCACTCGATGAGCAATTGGCAGAAATCGAAAAGAGTATCATTGTCGAAGCCTTGCGTAAAACCGGCGGGGTGCAGATTCGCGCCACTGAACTGCTGGGGATCAATCAGCGCAGCCTGTGGCACAGAATCAAAAAGCACAATATCGATGTGAAAAGCATCAAAAACGAAAGATTTTGATCTTTTTTTCTACAAATTATGTAGATATTTTTCCCGGCCGCAGCAAAAACGTCGACACTCGGTAAACGGATCAATTGCTTTAACAAAATGAATTTATTATTATTTTTGTTTTTACTAGCCCCCTTGCCATTTTCAACATAATTTGGCATAATAAATGCAGAACTTGATTCGTAAATACTCAAAAGAGGGATTGCGGCTCCTTCGAAAGGTCTTCGCGGCCGTAGGATCGAATCGGAACTTAAAATCCTCTTTTTGTTTTTGGAAATATTTTATCGTTCATTAGAAACAAAAATTTGACCCGGAAAGGAACGCTCAGACATGAACTTACTGGACAAATGCAACAATCAGAAGGGTTTTACCCTGGTGGAGATCATTGCGGTCTTGATCATCCTCGGGATTCTGGCTGCTGTGGCCGTGCCCCGCTATATCAATCTTCAAACCCATGCGAAGGTACGCGCGATAGATGCAGGGATATCCGAGTTAAACGGCCGCGAAAACCTGATTTGGGCCAACCAAAAAATTAGTGGGGTGGATTTTGCTTCCGACGGTGCTATGGATGCTGCCGTCTGGGGAGATATGAATGCGGACATTAGTCTCGGTTCCGACTACACGTGGAGTGCAGCTCCAAGCGGTGGCCCCGCCGGCGGCGGCGCTCTCGTATTTCAAAATGGTACTGCAGTTACGCTGACGCGCAATCCGTCAACCCGGGACAAGCCGGCTTTCTGGCTAAAGTAGCATTCGCCATCCGGCACGGCTTCTGGCGAATAAACCCTGGTTCTCCGACAGCTCGTTTAAGGGCTGCTTGATTCGAATAAAATGGCAGTGAAACATCTCACGGTGTATCACGATGGTTTTACATGCGTTGAATTATTTCTACGCTGCTGATACTCAGGTATCCTTACTGTTTTAGATATAATCGTCCTTAGTTGAGTTGAAAGCTGGTAAGTGATGTTTAACAATCCGGCGGTTGCCGAGCAGATGAGTTTCACTTTGATTGAAATAATGGCGATGATGGTCATCATTGGTGTACTGACGTCGGTGGCGGTTAAGAAAACGATTAATATTGAAGCCTCAGCCACTATCCAGGCCATTCTGAACGGAATCGGTGAGTTAAACGTTCGTGAGACATTGACTTGGACCAACGAAATATTCGTCAGCGGGGATTTTACCGGTGATTCTGCTGCGCGGGCGGCCATGTCCGCCAACCTGAATATTGGCAACCCATACAGTTGGAGCGCTGCCCCTGGCATTATCGCCGGGACACTAAATTTCGGTGGTTATTCCTTAGCGTTAACTCACACAGCCTCCACTGCCGTTATTTCGGCCAGATGGAAGGAACCCTGATTGAATTTATCGAATCCAACTCATCAATTTTTAATTTGGCATCGGAAGATTTAACTCAATTTACTGCCCAAACCCGCCACTTTATTATCTTACCCCTTTCATCTCTTTAAATGTGACTTTTCCAGGCCTCGTTTGTATATGGAAATTGAAAAGGAGAGCAAAATTATCCGGCGCATTCTGTGCGGTGAACATGAAGCATACGCACGGTTGATTGATGAATACAAAGCGCCTGTGTATAATTTCAGGAAACTTGATCTCCTTAAATTGCAATTAGGTATTAGAACCGTCAATAAATCATAATAATTCAAATAGTTGAGGTATTTTTTGTGAGATAATAAAAGTTATTGCAAGCGG
>Ga0126332_10000383_pt1 | contig 16330 bp, 13 predicted proteins | sample InaspJWI42metaG_FD_94482 | JGI IMG/M metagenome (GOLD analysis project Ga0126332, IMG submission 94482) | Marine gutless worms symbiont microbial communities from Oahu, Hawaii - Inanidrilus sp. 2 OAHU.JWI-42 metaG | ecosystem: Host-associated > Annelida > Digestive system > Unclassified...
CTTAAAAGTAACCTACATGTAACTCATACTTAAAAATACTAGACAACTGCTATTACATAAGACATCATAGCAGCATTAGTCTGCTCGGTACCCTGCTGCTTGTTGGTGGCGACATCTGGCAAATGATAATAAACGAGACGGCAGGCGACCTGTTGTACACAAGTTTGCCACGTTTCCTCAAAAATGGGTTAAAGGGAGACTTGTATATTTTTCACCTAAATGTAGTGCCATTATCTCTTTTTTTGAAAGACTCTTCCTGTTTTTATATGTTGCGCCGTTTGGTTATGACAAGTCAAATGCTCAGCGAAATTTGGGGTAACTGTTCGTAAAATATTCACAACCTGTCCATTCGCTTGTTCTGAGATCTAAGGTTTAATAAAGAAATAAATAATCAAGTACACACACACGTTTAATGGCCCTTTGTCCGGGACTACCCGGGTGAGCTGGTACCAGAAAGGTAAAACCAATCTGGATTTTACTGAAGCAAGAGACAGCGAGTGGCAGTACAGCTGGACCATATGCAAGTCTGCACCTTGCTCCAGACAGATAACCACGCTAGCACCCCTCTACTCAGTTTTTACAGGCCGGGTGCCCTTCCTGCCACCCAACCAACATCGTCAGAGCACTGAAGGCACTAAATAAACAAGTAACAGAGGTAAAACAAGTCTTTTGGTATACTATACCGAGTGGCTAAAAATGTGAACAGTGTTTGGCAATCTGTATCAGAGTACTGGCTTCATATTCCTTGATAGTGAACTAGATTTACCACCACAGTGAAATGATTAATGAACTGAGTGATTATGTATGATTGTGTTATAGCACTTCTGGCTGTTCTTAGCCATGCGAGCCTTGGTTGGTATTGGTGAGGCCAGCTACTCCACCATTGCACCGACAATTATTGCAGACATGTTTAACAAGTCAATGAGAACCAAAGCCTTGTCCATCTTCTACTTTGCTATTCCAGTTGGCAGGTCAGTTGGTGATGATGGCTTCAATTTACTGTCTAGCTGCATTTTTTCATTCAGGGCCTAGACACAATTGCTTGGAGTGACAAGAAAGACATTCGACCCATAAAAACGCGTGTTACTTGCCTCAAAGGTTCTGTTCTGAAACAAGTGGAGGAAATACTGAGAGAACTGGGTAACCCAGATTTGACACCTTGAAAACGGCTGTTATGGAGATACATAGTGGGGATGGTGGTGGTCTTGCTGTGATGACTGTATCGATGACCCTGTGAATTAAAACTGCATTCAGAATTCAGATACTGTACAGATGGGTTCATCTGCAGATACAGAATTTATTGTTGAGCCAGCAGACCAACTCTAAGGTGAACAAAAAATAGGTCGGGTGAACAAAATCTGATTGGTTGACACTAACATTAGCCATCCAGCTGGTTTGCCAAACTAAATTTAGACTGCACATTTATATCTGTTTTTTTGTATGGGGATTGGGCAGCTATATCAGCCTTTCTGTGACCTGGTTTGATTACAGAGCAGCCTTCAGCCTTGTAGAGACCAAAGTGCAGTGGCACAGTGCATTGTTGCAGAGTAAGTGAAAGTAGGCCTTCAGTTAACTGGAATTTGTTCATTGTTTACACTGTAGAGAACTTTAGTTGTGCTGTGTTATGTCATCTAGATATATGATAGCAACAACAACACCAGCATGAGCTGTAATAGGGCAGAAGTTACTACAAGCTGTATTATATATTTCAGGGTTCCAGCAAACGTCCAGTACTGATGCAGTGTGAAATAGTTTTTAAATATTATTTTATGCCTTTGCTGCTCATCCTGTGGGCTGCTGGAAGTATTATGTATTTGGCCTGTCTGTCCATCTGTGAGGCGTGCATACATGCATGCACGGGCAAAGGCATTCTCTGGCCAGCTTGCTGTCGACTTCCAGTTATTGTATTTACTATTTAGAGTTACTTTTCACACTGTTGCAAAAATGCTACAAAGGCACTTTACGTAGCATAAGAGTCAAAACAGGTTACAGGAGATTGTTGATGCAGAAAGCCTTCAGATCTCGTTGGAAGTTGATGGGTGATCGATGTTATATGTTGTGAAAATAGAGAACAAGTACACCTCTAGTGAGTATTATGATCCCTTTCTGACAAATGAGTTTCACATTGTAACCTGGTGTGTTTTTTATCAGTGGTCTTGGGTATATTGTTGGATCAAAAGTTGCAGAAGCATTTAACAGCTGGCAGTGGGCTCTAAGGGTAAGTTCAGTAAACATTTTTGGATTATTTATCGCAACAATAGGTCACATTTTATGCTGTGTGTAGTGATGCAACCTAAAAAGGAAGCAGTGTATATGTATTTTTTGAATTTGTTAATTTTTTTGTCTTTTTGCTAGCACATTACTGCTATTATGTATTTCAGGGTTATGTATTAAAACTTTACACACACCACACAAGTGTGGTGTGTGTAAAGTTTTGATGAACAGTATGCCTGGTAACAAGCATCAGTCATTTGCATTTTGAGTGATATATTTTTGGAGTGAGGATTGTTCAAAGATACACCACACACACACACCCGTTTAACGGCCCTTTTCCGGGACTACCCAGGTGAGCTGGTACCAGAAAGGTAAAACCAATGTGGATTTTACTGAAGCAGGAGACAGTGAGTGGCAGTGGCAGTGGCATCAGCAAGTCTGCATCTCACTCCAGACAGATAACCATGCCAGCACCCCACTACTCAGTTTTTACAGGCCGGATGCCCTTCCTGCCACCCAACCAACAGCGTCAAAGCACTGAAGGTAGATCAAAGCACTGAAGGTAGACAAGACATCAAAAATATACCAATTAGACACATGAGGTTTGTTCTGTATCGATAACTGACTCCGGTTAGTTAACCGTGATGTCATCCAACCAGCAAGTCGATGAATAATGACCAACCAGACTCTGACGTATTCGTGTGTAATTGTGATGACCAATGCCCATCTACTTTCAACTGGTCTCTGACCTGACTGGTTAGCGAATCCTAGTTGTGGTTGTCCCGGTTACATAATTCATCACTTAACAGTGTTCCCGCACCTCCTGGAAAGTCCTGGAATTGTGTTAGTAAAATTTCCAGGACCTGGAAAGTCCTGGAAAATGAGTTTGGTCCTGGAAAGTCCTGGAAATCTAAGTGCAAGGTCCTGGAAATTCCTGGAATTTGCTAGGTAATGATGCTGACGGCGGGCGCAATTTTGCGCACACAGACACCAAAATATGTACGTCCACACCTCTATTCTGTAAATAATCAAGCAGTTTCTTTGCTATTTTTTCGCAATATGTCACAGTGATGAACTGCTATTAGTCTCTATATTAAAACATTGCTGGCTTATGACAGGGTCCTGGAAAAATGCTTCTGGGGTCGTGGAAAAGTCCGGAATTTTTTGTAACCAAGAGAGTGGGAACTCTGGTTTAGATGTAGTAGTAACTTGGTGTTTAGGCCAACGACAACCAGAGTTTGGTTATTGCTGTAGAACGAGCCTGCATGTGCCATTGCACTGAATTAGCAGTCATTAGGCGGCGCCACCTGTGCAAGGGTTTAAACTCGACTGCCGTTTGGTTTACAGGTGTATTGTGTGATTGTGTAGGTGACGCCCATGCTGGGAGTACTATGCACTGCACTGATAGTGTTGATGATAAAAGAACCACCACGTGGTGCTGCAGATGGTGGACTGTTGATCCGCCCAACGTCTTGGCTATCTGATATCAAGTACCTATTGAAACAGTAAGTCATGTGGTACTGCCTGCAATGCTGTGATAGTAACAATAACAATTATAACAGTAGTATAGGCCTTTGCATTTTTTATTTTGTCACAAGGGCATGATTTTGTGTTCTGTCTAGTAGGACTGCGACCATAATATGTTCTGGTTCTGTCTTTTTATTCGTTAGAACTCTACACTTGGAAGCATGCAGCACTAATGAAGTCAGCGGAATTGATGTAAAGAGCTTCAGATAATGACAGCACAACCAAAAAACTTGGTGTTTCAAAAGTCTATAACAACCTGTTAATCATCAGTAGTTTTATTAGACTTTTTCACTTAGTTTACAGTCTTCTCTCTACAGAGAGCTGAGAAACATTTGTGCAATGCACCTGGTCCAGGGACTCAATATTCACCTCCCTGAAATGGACGAAGTGATTTTTGTTTTGTCATATTTGCCGCATGATGCCTATAGTCACACAGTCTCACACGTTTAACGGCCCTTTTTCCGGGACTACCCGGGTGAGCCGGTACCAGAAAGGTAAAACCCATCTGGATTTTACTAAAGCAAGAGACAGTGAGTGGCAGTGGCATGCAAGTCTGCAACTCGCTCCAGGCAGACAACCACACCAGCATCCCACCACTCAGTTTTTAGAGGCCGGATGCCTTTCCTGCTGCCCAACCAACAGCATCAAAGCACTGAAGGCAGTGCCTATAGTCAGTGCAGTAGATTTCAGATACACGTGGCAGCAGCAGCAGCAGTGGCAGTGTCCAGGCGACCATCATGCTGGGATGCATCCCGTAATCTCTAGTTTTGGCTGCAGTGGATAGTCTTATGTCATAATTTTCACTTTCTCAGCTGACTCAAATTGCATCAGATTGTGAAAGTTGTATGTGGCTCTGTGTATTGCAGCAAAAGTTTCATGCTGTCCACTCTGGGCTTCACGTGCGTTGCGTTTGTCGCTGGAGCGCTGGCATTATGGGCGCCGAAGTACATGAGCAAATCACTGTCAGTTAATCAGCTCCACAGCAGTGACAACTCGTGAGTAGAAGCAGCTGCTTTGTGTCAGTCACTCACAAGTATTTAACTATGTGTGCTGAACTGTTTCCGCATATTTACACAAGTGCAGCTGGGCATCCTCTGACAGCTGTGGGATGCTTCCGACAATGTCACATATAGTAGGTGAGTGTCCGGGAAGCAAATTTATGACAGTGGCCTGCAAAGACTGCACTCTGCCAACGATGTTACAATTAACTGGCTGGAAGGGACGGCATGAAAGCACGTATGAGATAGACTACTACTACTACTACTACATCCGTTTAACGGCCTCTTTTCCAGGACAGCCTGGGTAAGCCGGTACCAGAAAGGTAAAACCAGTCTGGATTTAAGTGAGGCAAGAGATAATAGGGTTTTGGGATGCAGTGGAATCAGCTGGACCATACGCAAACAATCTGCACCTCGCTCCAGACAGATACCACACCAACACCTCATCACTCAATTTTTACAGGCCGGATGCTCTTCCTGACGCCCAACCAACAGTTTCAAAGCACTGAAGGCAAATATGAGATAGACAGATGGTAGAAGTAGACTGTTGTGATGTACAAGTGTCTGTGCAATAATGACTGGACCGATTGAGAAGCTGTTTGATAGCAGACCCGTGCGGACCCAAAGAACCTTGTATGAGATGTATGAGTCCAGATATCGTCACGGGAAGGGTCACTTTTGAGGAGGGATATGTGTTGTCTTAGTACAAAGGTGGACACTTGTTTGTCGGTCTGAGTGGTGTGGCACTGTGGAGAGCTGTGATCATGTCCACCCAAATAATAGGGACACTTAATCATTCCAGAGGGTAGTTAGCTGAAAAGGCTTGGCTTAATAGTAATGGCATTGATCACAAGAACAAAATTATTCTCTGTCAAGCCTGATCAGCATTGAGATGGTTTACTGTTCAGTGGTATGCCATCTTGCCATTAGGCCAGTTGATATTTTTACTCTCAGGGTGATGATAAATGAGTACTTGTCAAGGGGCAGTGACAGTGCTCTTCGATCCACCTATGGGCTTAATGACCTGGGAAAGGGAGATGAGCAGGCTGCATTCCTTTTCTTTTTTATTAGCTAGGGGTAAGGATCGTGGAATTATGCGATTATGCACGCGCATAATTTTGCACATAATTGGTGGCTTTCCGCATAATTGGGCAAAACCCGCATAATCCAACGAGCTCCGCATAATCTGTCTCATTTATGAATGACGTTTTGTTATACATCAGGAATTTTGCTTATAGTCACGAATGTACGCTGTATTCGAACAACAAATACTGTTTCCCGCTAAATTAATAGAATATTCCCTGTTGCTGGCTTATTTTTCTTCCTTACTAATTGTTGGCAACTCGCTGCTGACGTCACTGTTTATGTGTTGACAAAGTATTTCCGTTGTTCATTGACTGAATTTTGTGTCTAATTAAAATTAATCGTTTAACATCTGCATTCCTCGAAGCATTTCATCAATGGATAAGTACTTGAAAAAGCCAGAAAGAAGCAAGGATCACTCGGCTAATGTTAGTGCAACCGATCGGGCCAAGCAGTACAAAAAGTCTGAAGTTTTTGAAGATGGCGGTAAGCTATTTTGTCGATCTGTAATGTCGTATTAAACCACCAAAGAAAATCCACTGTTGACAACCACTTCAAGTCTGATGCTTATTTGCGACACGCTGAACTTCCTAAAGGAAAGAAGCAAAAAAAACGCTAGAAACAGCACTCAATGTTGCCACTGTCGCAGCGGAGTCCCGTGTTGCCGTGTGCCGCGACTGGCTGGCCATGTTAGTCTCTGCAAATATTCCACTGTCAAAAACTGATCATCCGAATGTGCGAGAATTTCTGCGGACAAAGGTTACAAACTGCGTAGACAGACAGCTCGGCGATGGTGCGCTACTTTTAGCCAGTACAGAGACCTCAGGCTGGGAGGCTAGGTGCACATAATTGGCAACAAGTGCGCGCATAATCTTTAAAATCATTGCGCATAATTTGCAAAATTTTTGCACATAATTCCACGAACCCTAGCTAGGGGGTTGGATTGTGGGTTATGTTTAGGAGTTGGACTGGTAACTTTTTAGATTAATATGCCATGTGACTTACAACCTGTATCTCATTACCCAGGCCAGATTGGCCTCTTGCCCTACGTAGGATGGGAAGTAAAGGCAGGAATGGCTCATTTCCCTTATGGGTTAATGTGTGGGTGGCAGTTAAAACTGTGATCTGTCATTACACGTGCCTTTTCTGATCACCTTAGAAATGTATTGCTCTTGATAGGGTGCTATACAAATCCATGGTTACTTTAGTTTGCCGTGGTGTGTGCGGAACTACAGAGTGAGTCTGATATTTGGCGTGATCACATGCGCCGCTGGTATCTGTGGCGTGAGTCTGGGCCTATACTTTGCCAGTCTGCTGCGGAAAGTGACTCAGAAGGCCGATCCACTCATCTGTGGCATCGGCCTCATTGCCAGCGCTCCGTTTCTCTACCTGGCCATCGTCACGTCCAGCCACAATGCTATTGTTACCTGGGTACGACTTTCAGTTCATGGTCTTTTGCAATAATTGTAAAGCAGAGTTCTTAAATCTCTGTACAGTGATTGAATGAAATAGCAGTCATGCACTTCTCAAAGATATTTAACAGATTATTCTGTCAGTCCTATGCGTGCTTTCGTGTATGCAACCTCTGATATCAGCACACATGACAGATGGGTGGGCTTATATGTTAATTAAGTAGATGCAGTATTCCATGTTTTATATACGTCAATTCCTCTTATTTAACCAATATCATGTGAGAAAATTTTTTCTGTCATCTGATAGTTGGTAGTTTTTGTTGTCATTCCATTTGCAGATGACTTGTTATGGTTAGGCTGGCTGTTTAGCCATTTGTTGTGAGCAATAGTGGTATTAACAGAAACTGTTGTTTTTATTCCGTTTCTTGTTATGGCACTCAGTAGAGCTGACACTTCTGCTGTGCCAGGTTGAAATTGGCACTGTTTCATTACATCTTAGCAGTAGGTACATTGGCCTGAATTTTCCTGCACTGTGCCATACCCAATTGGTTTTCCCTACTTAATTTTTACTATTAACATTGTTTGATTACTGGTCTGTTTGTAGTTACAGATCTATTCAGAATATGTTCCAGATCACTTCCAAAAATAAGCAGCTCTTATATAGTCTGCAGATGGTATTATCCATCTTTTGTGAAAATGCAAAATTTGCTATCGCACACAAACACTGGTTGGAATCTTACCCCAGTCCAGCTGTGGCAATAAGTAAAATGACATTTTTTACCCTCGTGTGAGATGCTTCAGGTACTTCTAAGTTAAACGTTATAATAATCATACACACACACCCATTTAATGGCCCTTTTTCCGGGACTACCTGGGTGAGCCGGTACCAGATAGGTTAAACCAATCTGGATTTTACTTAAGCAAGATACAGTGAGTGGCAGTGGCATCAGCTGGGCCATATGCAAGTTTGCATCTTGTTCCAGACAGATAACCATGCCAGTACCCCACCACTGAATTTTTTTACAGGCCGGATGCTCTTCGTGCCGCCCAACCAACAGCGTCAAAGCACTGAAGGCACATTATAATAATCATAATTATTATTCAGTAGTCCAGTCAGTAATTAATTACTGTATACTCTACCTGTGTGCTAGCATAAGGTAAACTCACAAAACTGAAAGCCTAGAAGCAGGAGAAGAAAATAAGATGTTTTGTCATAATGTTTGTATATAACAGTAGTGATTTGTTGTTTTTTAGGTGCTGATATTCATTGCAGAGACCCTGCTATCATTGAACTGGGCAATTGTCACTGACATACTGATGGTAATAATGTACTCTGATCTACTAATGATAGAGAGTATTTATTTCATGGCTGTGGCTGATTTGCAGCAAGAACTGTTCATCTTGTGCCTAAAACTAATGAAGAGTTAATTTTATTGTCAAGTTTTTTTAGCATCTTAGTTGATCTGCTTTTACTGATTTTTGCTTTGAACAGTGAACAGTATGATTTGGGCATAACTTGCTGATGCAGTCAATATGACAGACTGTTACAGTTGAACATACTTAATGTAATAGTGGCAGTAGTAGCCATAATCATAGTAGTGATAATGCAATGCTGTGCTGATGCTGCTGTTCTTATGATTGTTGTAAAAGATGAAATAAAATATGGAAAAAGCACTTCATTTGTGGATGGATGGTGGTTTTATTTTCAGTGCTTTGGTGCTGAGATACACACGTCTGGAGATCTGCAGTAGTTGATGTTGCTCAGTTTATGGAACAAGGGTGACACATTTCTGCAGTAATGGTAGCGACATCCCACACCACCACCACATGATGCCCCTGTTTGCTATTGGTTATGTCTGGCGGGTGCATAGACTGATGACTGGACGCATCCAGTGTTCATGGCGTGTCAAGTGTATGTCGCCTGTAAAGTGTCCCTTCCTGTGGGGTCATCCAGGCTTTCGTCCAATACACGGTTCTTTGGGCCCATGCAAGTCGGCTCCCAAATGGCCTTTTAATTGGTTCAGACATTTTTGCATGGCTCAGTCGTGGCCAGCAACCATGCTGTCTGTAGCAGTGGCCCACATATAGCACTGTTTGGCGATGTGAGCTAATAATGAATATAACAGTGATGAGATGTGTACCTTCAGCATGGACTAGTTAATGGTCTGTGTCCGTCTGTGTAGTACATTGTGATTCCAACGCGCCGTTCGTCTGCCGAGGCAGTTCAGATCCTACTTTCACATGCCCTGGGTGATGCTGGCAGCCCATACCTTGTTGGACTGGTACGTAGTTTCTCATTTCACTCGTTTGTGCGTTGGATTCTACTGTACTTGGCGCATTGCTGTGCAGTCTAGTCTGATATTTTTCTAAATAACTAACTGCTGCTGTTCAACTGGTAATTTTTATCTGCAGTGCATCTACAGACAGTGGCTCAGAGCATATTTTGTGGTGATATTGCGCTCCTTTTTCTTCTTCACGTTGGTTATTTCGGTCTGCTGAATTTGATGGATTATAACTGGACATCGGTTTTGCCTAGACTTAATATTACTATAGAATACTAACAGGAAGTCCTACCTTGCAAGTCACTTTGTACCATCGGTATGCTGCTTAGATGACCAGAAGTGCTTGAAATCATGTTTTGAAACCTGTTGACTTTGGCAGTCGGCACAGCAGCGACTACCTGCATTCTGGTCTTGTTTTTAGAAAGTCTTGTGCATGACCGTGTTGTAGTAGCTGCAGCTGATGTGCCGTTTGTGTGCTGTTTATTATTGCAGACGAGCGACCTGATCATGGCATCGTACGGTCGTCAGGATCTGTTTGTGGAGTACTTGAGTCTGCAGTACGCGCTGTACATGTCGTGCTTTGTCTGTGTGCTTGGTGGAGCGTTCTTCCTTGCCACGGCTCTCTTCATCCAGCGAGACCGTGAACAGACTGAAAAGTTGCTAAGGGGTTTGTTTGTTTGTTGTTGTTTTTCGATTACTGCCTTCAGTGCTTTGATGCTGTTGGTTGGGCGGCAGGAAGGGCATACGGTCTGTAAAAAAACTGAGTGGTGGGGTGCTGGCATGTTTATCTGTCTAGAGCGAGGTGTAGACTTGCATATGGCCCAGCTGATGCCATTGCCACTCACTGTCTCTTGCTTCAGTAAAATCCAGATTGGTTTTACCTTTCTAGTACCGGCTCACCTCGGTAGTCCCGGAAAAAGGGCCGTTAAACGGGTGTGTGTGTGTGTTAACAAAGCAGTTGACAGAGGTTTGCATTCCGTGAGTGCTTTCTAGTACTTCTTCTTACTTTAGCAGTTTGTGTTTGTTATTACTGACGAATGGGATATGTGTGATGTCGAACAGCGCAGATGGGTTTCTTAGACATTATTCAGCCGGGTTTGATCCAGTTGCAGCCGAGCGTGTAGTTGTTGTTTTTGGATTATGATGCCTCACCCTAAACTATTTTCTTGTAGAACGTGATGATTGCTGCTTATCCACTGCTGTTGTGCTTTGGCCAGCCATTTAGCTTGAGCTGTACCACTAATCCGGTAACATCAATTCTAGAATACTGGTACTGGGTCTTACCTGCAGTAACTCCTGTAAGCTTAGCTTGTTAACATACTGATGGCATGTGTAGTCTTTCAGGCATGGAGTATGCAGTTTGAGATGCATATTTTTATTTTTGTATTTTATCCAGTTGTTATTATAGTTTATTCACGTCTAGGGTTAGGGTTGCAGCATACAGTAATTATGTGGTACATGTGGATGTTGAGCACAATGGTCTGTAGAGTAGACCGATGTGGCTGATAGGCGCCTTCAGCAGTTTGACGAAACATCACAAAAAAAGCATGTGGCTTTTTGAAGCAGGTTTAGCTACTGTAGGTACTTGGAGACTGTTGAGAGACTGAGCCGAATGATTGGCCAAGCCAGGTAACTGGGTTGTGTGTGCGTGTTGTGTGTTGCGTCACTAGCTGCAAGTGTCTGTATCGACCTTGCAGTGCACAATATTCAGCCGAGCACCATCGAGCTGGGTGAAGACTTTGCCGCGCTGGCCGGTGGAGGCAAACTGGACGAGTCGCCGACAGACTCTGCATCGAGTACGTCGTCTCCGAGCGACAACACGAGCGAGGACAGTGCTTCGGCGCCGGAAGTGGAAATGAACTGCCTGCTTAATCCACACAGCAGTGCAGCTGAACTGATGAGCAACCCCGTCTCACCGCCGAGATCCATTACAACTGGCTAGCCCTTCACATTGCACTCCAAGCTAGGGCTGTACCAAATATTTGCTTCACATTTGTTTTTGTGTAGACAGTACTACCCAGATCAAATACGAATAGTTATGTATGCCAGCAGTTTACTGCACAGTTAACACTACAGGTCGCATATAGGATGGTCAGGAATCATCAGAGTTGTGACTTATTCCATCGTTAATGCTTGATTCGATTACTGTATTTGAATTTTTGAATATTGTCATGATAGGCCTATAACAGAATGCTCACTGAATCACAGGTTAACCGGCATTCGTGTTTAGTGCTGACACGTATTTGGTACAGCCCTACTCAGAACTACTATGTAGTTCATGCCATTCAACATTTATCTGTTTTGGTTCAGTATTTCACACACGGACTTTGTCTAACTGCCTCGGACTTTTGTGCTGTACTACGGCTAACTGGAAGTTGGTGCATTAACTCATGATAGGTGGATTGTTGTGTTTATTATAATGGGGCGGTACTGGTTGCTCATTATCTTCCAATTGCACCTTGCTGTACGAAACGTAATGGCAGTGTACTGTGCGTTATATGTCTACCTAATGGTCCTTTGCTGCTGGCTGTATTGTACACACTTAACTGCTTAACTTTTGACATCGACCAGCAAAAATGCAACAATCAAAAGGCACTTTTTGAACTAAATGTTTGTATCGTATAGGAGTTGATGGGCTGAAGACATAAATGTTGTAAGTGGTTGAAGTAACCAAATAAGTCCAGATGTTTTAGCCATATCATTTAGCAAAAGTTCCCTTGTAAATGCCGCGAGATAATGTTCTTGTTCTTTTTTGGGGATTATGATGATGCAGCTATTACCCGCATAGAGTTCTTGCTGTTGTGCTCAGAAGCAGAATTAGTAATATGTGGAAGGGAGTGGTGATAACTGATAAGTGACTTTTGCACCGTTGTCAGTCAGCAACAGTATACTTAAGTTTTAGTATTTGGATGTGAAAATCTCTCTGGTCTCTCTTGGTAGTCTCAAAAATCATTTAAATTCACAAAAATTACGACTCCCATAACTTGCACATTTCACAGCAACTTGTTAATTTTGTGGACTCATCGACAGCATTTAGGTCTCGGTACTGGTACACTGTCTGCAGAAGTGAGTTCTTATTTGCAGCATTTTTCTTGTCGCGTGTGGTTTTTTTTGGTTATTTATTTTGCCGTTTGTTATGCACAGATGTTTCAGTGCTTTTTGTTAAGAGCATCCAGTCTGAAGTGAGTACTGCTCCAGAATTCACTGGTGATTTCCTCAGAGACACTGGCTAGTCTGGGTTGGCCTGGGCAGTGGAATCAACGCGGTCGTGTGTGTATCCTTGTGCATGTGTGTGTCCATATAGCGTTATGTTGTAGGAGATTTAACGTTCTGGTGGGGACTGTCATGACAGCAACACCTGTAGATAGCAGCCAATGTAAATACTAGCTTGTAAGAATGTTGCATTTTCCTGTTGCCACTGACACACGTTTGTTCAGAAATTTCTTGTGTTGTTTATGTCCGAATGATGTACATATTCTTTGTCCATTGTCCAGTGTCATATGCATGTAGTTTAGTCCATTGTGTGTGTGTATATGTCATGTCGTTCCGGTGTGCTGTAGTTGGCAAACCACACAGTGGTCCAAAAGAAAAACGTGTCAGTTTGCCTCTGACATAAGATTTACTAATTTTACAAGTGTAGATTTTACATGCTGGTGGTTAGACATCCAGATTCATCTTAAATGTGTATGTGCATTATCAAAGTTGGTTGGCTTGGTCTGTGTTCATTGTGTGAGCCTCTAATGCTTCCACTACCCACCTGCATGGTATAACAGTTGCCCAAAAAGGGAAAGAAATCTTCAGACATTTAACGTTTTAAGTTATCTCTTTTTGCGCTGTCGCCATTGGTTGGTCACGTCATTGATAGCCACTACTGCAGCCTACAGCATGCATATGCGTGCTTTATAGTGTGTGTACATACGGTGTGACAACGTATGCTAAAAGCTGACCATTAACGAGCTTAGTTTCTGGCACAGAACCAGAAAGACAGTTAACAGACAAGAACCGGTTAGCATAGAAAATACCATTCAAGTCTTAAGTCTCGAAAGGCAGTTGTAAAAGAAACAAGACATCTGTGATTGTTATTGCATTGTTGATGATTTGGCAAATGACACAAAATATTATTCATGCACCGTGAGTTTCATCCTTTAAAGATCGATTCCAGGACCAACAGCATTACTGGCACGTCTGGCCACTTTTCACACTGCTAGAATATTTCTATTGAGCTTTAAGTTGAACAGTGCTATGTGGTCTTGCGGTGTGGCAGGTGTCTGGCTGCCTGTTACAGAAAGAAGCATCATTGCTACTCTACTGACAAATGAGGTAGTTTGTTCTTGTGAATTGTTGCACTAAATTATGCGCCATCATCAATTAGCTGAAACAGTCTGCTTGTAAAAATGGTAACATCAAAAAGTTTCAGTTCTGTGTGATAGTTTATAATTCTTAAGGCATGATATGGTGTAATTTGTGTTGAATGTGAATGTGTGAAATTTCTAACCAACCAGCCACCACTAAACTGTATTCCTTTTTGCTGTTAATGCTTGTGCTGGTTATCATGATTATACAAACTACTCACTAAGTCTTATTATATTCTTTTGTGAGATTTCACTGTTGACTTGATGGATGGACATGAAAGCAGGCATTTTTATTTGTTGACATTTAGTGACATATAGACTGCTTGTTGCATTTATAGCATTACATTACAGTTGCTGACAAAGGTGTGCATAAAATTAAGGTGCCAGTTTTTTGATGCTGTGTACAGTTGTTGCAACGTTTAGTCAGTAGTGACATTGTGTGTTTGTGCCAACATGTCAGTTTTGGGAGGGTGAGTGTAACATTTCCAGAGATGTGTCTCCAATCTCCAGTCAGTCTCAAGTGTTCAGAGGTAGGTTTCAAGTCACGTCTCACATCTGCGAAGTAAAGTCTCAGTTCACTACCTTTTACGTTCTCTTTAATTCATCATACCGGCATATGCATTTTTTAAAAAGAAGGTAGTAAATGTCTTGACATTTTGCATCCAAGGATTTAATGTATGTCTTTTGTGAATTGGTGGTAAATTGCTCAGTGCATGCAGCGACTGGGTGTTCTGTCTCCATTCTCGTTTACTGTCTTCTATAATGTTGTAATGTCTTCTATAATCTGTGATGCTATTTCGTCTGTAGAGTTACAGCACTACAGAAATGTGTTTTATTTATTCTTATATATTTAATATTCATTAAACTCTGTTGGTGATTGTTCTGCGTCTTCCATTCTTCCTATATATATTGAACAGTGTTCAAAAGTATGAGGGTTTTTGATAATGAGGTTGTGATTTTACTGCTGGTTCTATTTAAGTTCCCTCGGATTTGTAAACATATATCAGCACATTTTTATGTTGGTTTAGTTCTTTGTTTTTTTGCGTCTTCTCTTAGCTCAAGTTTGCTTGTGTTATGTTTGGTTTTTGCATGTTGTTGTATATTTTGTGTGTTTGAGATAAATTTTGTTGGTCATGAGTTCACTCAGTTGTCAGTCATAGTGCAAGTGATTGCCTGGAAAGACTCAGCTCTGCACTGGCATGTGTCAGGAAGGACTTTGATCACTGTTTACAGACTTAAGGTAAAGTGTTTGTATTCTCGAATCATTCTCCTTGTGTCCTTGTAATGACCTTGTCCCATGGCTTCACTGACAGTTGTGAACTTGCAGATACTCATATTGAAGTCACAAGCATTTGATCTGTTCAGAATTGTTGCACAGTTAATCCTAGTTGGTGTATCTAGTTATTGTCAGATATTTCCCATTTTTGCAGATAACTATAAGTTCTCATGAAATATCGATCCATTCTCTTGTCTAGCTTATTGCTTTCAGTGCTTTGACACTGTTGGTTGGGCGGCAGGAAGGGCATCCGGCCTGTAAAAAACTGAGCGGTGGGGTGCTGGCGTGGTCATCTGTCTGGTGCGAGGTGCAGACTTGCATATGGCCCAGCAGATTCCACTGCCACTCTCTGTCTCTTGCTTCAGTAAAATCCAGATTGGTTTTACCTTTCTGGTACCAGCTCACCCGGGTAGTCCCGGACAGAGGGCCGTTAAACGGATGTGTGTGTCTCTTGTCTAGCTTTCTGTTCTTTGATGCGAGAGGTTTGTTAGCAGGAAGAGCAAATACCCTTATAGAAAATTCAACTTTGAATTAGTGTAAAGGTTCCAATGAACACCTGTGCTGGCTTACTCACATGTTCGCAGGCAATAGCCATTAGTACAGCTGCCTGTCTATACACTGTGTTTCAAAAAACGTCCCACCTTTGGCTTGCATTAACTTCGAAATATTCGTCAGTTTCAATAGGTTTGGCAGTAGTGTTACTGAGAAAGGAAACAGTCAGTGATGGTTTACTTTTTCACCTCAGCTAATTATTTCTTCTACACTGTCTGCCAAAACCTAGAAGCATGCAAAATTGCATGTTTCACTCACATACTGTACTTTTCTTTGTTCATGCAGTTGCTGCTTGATCTCTTTAGTCTTGTTGACTTGCAAGTTGTGCTCGTGCTGTTGTGTCCTTAAATCTTGTAACAGTGAGTTCAGCTGTGGGCTTTTAAGGGCTGTCACTTAGGAGAAATGATAATCTCTCACAGACAGTGACTGTGTGGTAGCAGACGGTAGCATGCTGTGCTCCTTTCCTGGTTCCTGTTTGGTGCATATTGTAGATCATTTTGCAAATGAAAGGTGGCTGACTTGTGACCAAGCGAAAATTTGGACGTATTTTGTGTGTTGATAGCAAAGAAACATACGTTTTAGTACAAAGGTGCAATTTTTAAGTTACTTGTTTGCCACTAATGTATCAGCACTA
>Ga0126332_10000385_pt1 | contig 16251 bp, 8 predicted proteins | sample InaspJWI42metaG_FD_94482 | JGI IMG/M metagenome (GOLD analysis project Ga0126332, IMG submission 94482) | Marine gutless worms symbiont microbial communities from Oahu, Hawaii - Inanidrilus sp. 2 OAHU.JWI-42 metaG | ecosystem: Host-associated > Annelida > Digestive system > Unclassified | place...
CGACGCGAAATGTCTGGAATGTGGCGTTGTATAGACACGTCGTCATTTTTTTAATTTTCTATTTTAAAAATAACTTGTTGAAAATTACCCATTATTACCCATAAACCGATTGGTTTTTGCGCCATCGTTTATTATAATGTTTTGTTTGCGTGCCGCGTTCGTTGCATTTCAACAAGCGAAATATTTCGTGTCATTGGATATTTGTCATGAATTTATTGCTCTTTTGAAAACTGGCTAAGATTGAACTGAAAACTGCATGCATGTATAAAACGTCGTGTATTCAAGCCAGAGACGAAGCCAAAATAACTGTTGTTATATTGTTGCAAAAAAATTACTGCGTCACAAAATTTGTACATTTTTGTAGCGTGTGATTCCCTCAAATTCTGTTAATTGAACTAACTGTCATAGGTATGAGTATTGTGAACGTCATAAGTAAGTAAGCAAACAAGCAATTTATTTATCGCTGAAGTCAAAAATATATCCGGTCGCATATCACGGACTCGCTTGGAGGTAGGCCTGCGAGAGGTGTGTTTTAAGATGTCATTATTAATTGCTAAATCTTTGTGCAAGCGTTAGAATACTGGGTAAATTGTCCTGTGAAATGTCTTACGTGGCTGATAAATATGCAGTTGATAGCTGAAGCAGTGCTATCTATCTTGGTCTTGTTGCCAAAAACGACGATGTTACGACGTTGATCAACTGCAATCGGGCCTACAGTTGTCAGCAAAGTTCTACTACGACATACTGTACAGGCATATGGGGCAGGGACCGAACACAACATGGACGGGGATGGGTGCATGGGTACGAAAAGAAACTGGTACGGGGACGGGTGGGGATGGATCACATAGATACAAAGGGTGTGGGGACGGGCGGGGACAGTACTGAAATCCAGTCCCCGTGCAGATCTCTAAACTGTTGTCTGTATCAGATATTCGATACGGCAATAACGGTCGGCTCATTTGTGCTCGATCTGGTGTTTATCGAACAAATGTCGTCGAGCAAAGGCGAAGAGACGATCGTAATACTCATCGTCTTCCTGCTGTGGCGAGTGCTTCGGCTCGTTAACGGTAAATGCAGCGCCGTCTGTTTCGTCAGTAGGCGTGGCCTGATATGCTAATTACGATGGTTCTCGACCACACCGGAAGCACTGAGACAAAGGCCCGCCCCACAACGCTACTGTGTCATCTGTCTGTCTGTCTCCATTTCGCCCAGTCTGATCACGATAAGAGGTATAACATATAAGTTGCTACAGTAATGATAGCGACAGGACGTATGCCCGCATCGCCGCCACCGTACAGACCGATCCATCGTATTCGCTATATGGCGCCAATATTCACCGCATACATGGACCACGCGAGTCTTCATTCCGCTTAGCCGTTTTTGTAGACCTCATTAAAGATGACCACCGGAATAGGATTTCCACGGGTAATGGGAATCCCAGGGAATGGGAATAAGACACCGACTTGGGAATGCAATAGGAACGAGTGGAAATGAACGCAGATGTGAATAGATATGGTCCCTATTCCCACGGCGAGAATATCCATGAATTTTTTTTACTCTTATATACTTTTAGACCGTCTAGTCCAATTTTGAAGGATAGCTACGAATATTTCTGTCTGATTTTCAGAGCAATATAAGTGGTATTGTTTTACAATTCTTTAAACGCTCGATGTCCAGTTTTCTGCGAAATTGTTTTTCTGTTGCTCGACTGTCGACTGTTGGTATTTACACTATGTGTTTTGCTGTGCGTCTTTGTGAATGCGATGGAAATGGGAATAACCCAATGGGAATCCTGTGGAGATGGGAATAAGACTTAAAGTTGGGAATGGAAATGGGAAGAAGTGAAAATTGACTGCATGGGAATGAGAAGGAATGGGAATGTAAAAAATCCATTCTCGGTTATCTCTCGACCTCATACATGGTTATGACCAAAACAAAGACATACTCACAAACAGAGCACGCTACATCACTACGGCACGTCTGTCGCAAAAGGCCGCATCACGCATATGCTTGCAGTGCTGGCGCTACGGGCCGATAGTGACTATGAATGGCTATGATTAAACTAAATATAGCGATGCTATCGTAGGCGGATCCAGCCCTTCATGTTGCGAGGGGCCAAGCCTCCTATTTCGGGGTAGTGGCGAGCACCGATGGGCCGAGAGAGGGGACACCCAGCCCCCTCTCCAGCAGCTAGAGGGTCTGTGGGAACGCTGTTAGCTCCCTTTGTAGGGTCCGGGGCGGAGTCCCGTCCGCTATAAGGTTTTCTTGCATTCTAGAGACGCCAGATCCCTCTCCTGGAAGTTGTTGGGGGCCAAGTTCGGGAGTGGGGGCATGCCCCCTTGCCCTTTCCCCTAAATCCGCCTATGAGTGCTCTATGCGTGTAACTGCAGGCATTTTGGTGGCGGCGAAACAGCGACAGGAGTTTCGTATATCGCTACAGAAGCGAGCACGACATCGGGCCGAGAAACGCGCCGAATGGCTCGAGACTGAAGTCAACTGGAGAGAGGTAGGCATCGGTTATCGGCCCGCGATAGCGTAGAGGTAAACGTAAGGTAAACGGAGTATAGTAGTTTGCGAGACGCCTCACCGCTACGGGAATTCGCATGCCATATGGTAGTGTTACCTGCCACCCGGCAAACATAACATTCTCGCGCTTACCCCAGCCGAAGCTGGTACTCGATTAAGCCACCCCTGAGGGATGCAAGGCTGAGTTGACCTAGTTGGCTGGTTACTTACCGAGACGGTATAGGCCTACCCGCCCGAAGACGGTCACACATCCAAGTACTAACCGGGCCCGACGTGGATTAATTTCCTTCATGCGACAAATGCCGCTAACCAGTACGCCAGGCCGGAGTATTGTGATGACCGTGTATGTCTGTCTGTCTCTCTGTGTGTGGGTGTCTGTCCGCGAGCATATCTCTGAAACTACGTGTCCGATCTTTACCATTCTGTGCATGTTACCGATGGCCGTGGCTCGGTCATCCTCTGGCGGCGTCGCGATACGTTATGTACTTCCGGTTTTATGGATGACGTCATACTTGCGCATAAGCCAAGGCAGCTCAACGTGGCCGCCCGGCTGACCGAAGCACAACCCACATGCAGCCTTCGACTTGGCTATAAACGGCGCGTAGGAATACCCGTTGCGGGCCAATTGACTCGAAAGCTTACTTTTCCGACGCCGCGGTCTGGGCCTACTAGGCCGCAGTGGGCGTATTGAATATTCATGACGTCATGTTTGCATATAATGTCCCTGTGCATATAATGTCCCACGAAAATATACATCTTTTATTCGCCAAATTTGGTAGTACAAACATGCAATATTATTGTATAAAAAATAAAGCAAAAAGGAAAGCAAGTCACTATAGATATCCTAGTTGACAATGAGACTGACGTGTGTTTAAAGTAACTCACGGGTGGCGACACCGGGGGCGGAGTCTGCGGTCTACGACTGCATTTGTTGATCTTGTTCTGCGGAAACTGAATTTGACATTGTTCGCAGTTTGGTTTTTACCCGCGCACTATGCTAGCGCGGTACTGCTGTGGCCAGGCTGTGTCTGTCCGTGTTACAATTCGATGGTCTGTCAAACGTCTGGACAGGTCGAACTAGTTTTTGTCATGGACGCTTTCTTCGATTATTGTAGTCAGTGTGCTGACAAGTAATAGCGCCTTTTCGATATTTGCTGTTTTAGTTGTGTGATTTAGCCACAGTCGTCCTTACAAGATGTTTTAAACTGTTAAGTTTTAACAATAATATTTGCGGTTTTATTAATTTATTCTCAAAATGATACCAATCGGCAAAACTTCTAACTGCCTATTAGGGGCCTACGTCATTGCGCACAGCGCTGTGTTAAAAGCCGTATTGAGTATTGAGTATTTATTGAACAACACGTAACAAACGTACATGCAAATCATGACTTTAAAGCAGTGGCATAGCAATGGTAGAAAAGGTAAAATAAACACTAGAACGTACATAAAAAAATAAAAACTGGCAATCAGGGAAACACACAAAGACAATATAAAATCTATTTAAATCGAAAAAGACTACCCGTAGGCCCTATAATAAAAGACTTGCGATTAAAGTTAGACGATGTTGACTGACAATGGAACCAGTGTTTATTCTAGTCATTTTTTTCGGTGGGGAATCCCCCTCCAAAAAAAACTTAAATCCCCCAAATGGCTGCCAAATTGTGTCCTCTAAATGTCTTTTTTTCGTTTGGGACAGTAAATTAGGCCTACGAATATATCACGGAAACTATCTTATAATGGACAATAAACACAGAAAACCATTCGTCATTAAGTAATGATCCCCTAGCCGGAATGGGGGACTTACTTCGAAGGACAGGGAAGGAAGGAGAGAGGGCCTACTTCTATGGGGGACGGAAGGAAGGAGAGAGGGGACGGAAAGTGAGGGGGAAATTTACCCCAAGTCAGTGTGAGTGTGTGAGTAGAATAAACACTGGATGTAGCTAAGTAATTTATCGCTATCGTATTTAAGAAAATCACTCGCATCCTTAGAATTTGACGTCATCTGCAGCAGGCCCTATGTTCATTTCCGGTTGCGAAACGTGGACAGTACCTGTAAATGTAAACTTAGTGCTTACGGGTAGAGTTATGGTATTTGGTCGCAACGGGATTCGGCCGCTAGTTTTCAAGATGTCATCGATTTTCTATGTTTTGAACGCCGATAGCGGCCAATACGCCGATACATTTATTAGCTACATTCCAGGGTGAGAAGTCACACTCTGTGCTCGGCGATGGGGTACTTCAGACGATGTTGATTGATTGATTGGTTGATTGACGGTTGTCTGTCAGCGTGAAATCGACAAGCTGGCGACGTTGTGTTTGGACCGCGGAGCGACTGACGAGGAGATCTCGCACTGTCGCGTCAGACGTGAGTGAATCAATACAGTGCTGCCATCTCGTGAATACCGGCGATACGACATTGCAATATTTTAGCGGCGTCTACTTAACTATTAAAATACAAAGTAGGTTTTCTCACTGAACTTTGGCGTCGTTTCGCTGGTTATCGCATCGGATTATTTGTTAAGCCGTGTTCACAACAGACGAACTGCAGTCCAGTTCAGTGCAGTTCGTGTGCTGTGAACACGGCTTTGGGCTGCGTCGCTCTGCGTAGCGGAAGATGTTGCCGATTGCTACACGTGCAGCGAGGCCTGTCTGTCTGCGTGTCTGTTGGACACGAACGAGTTCTGCAGAAACGGCTGAAGTGATCGGTATGCCGTCAGGTATGCGAACTCGTGCACCCAAAAAACATGCATCAGACGGAAGGCGATTCCTCCCAATAGAAAGGGGGCACTTTTATGCGCATAGGTGCCAGCACGGCTAAAAAAGTAGGAGGAGGGGACCTCAAGTGGGGTGGATGTTAAACCCCTTTCTTTTCCTATTTCTCTTTCCTTCTGCCCGTGGGCCTAAGTTTAGCGGGTCTGCTTCCCACATTGCCCGGAGAAAAAAATGGCAGCCAGTTGCAAAAGTTGGACGGGACCAAATGCACTTGGTCCCCATGATCTCCAGTGTTGGAGGGGACGCGTCCCACGGGTCGGTCCCATGTGGCGGTTGCGCCTATGTTTGAGCGTAAGTACTTGGGCATGCCCAGAGTAATTTGCTGGCGGTCGACATTTGCAACCTTGGCCGCTAGGCGGCAGGAGCGATGCGGACCGTGGCTACCAGTAATGTGGCAATTTGTTGGACTGTTGGTTGGCTGCAGACACGTTTCAGCGGATGAACGCGTCCGAGGGCCTGTCGTCAGTAGCCTCGTTTTCGCTCGGCCTGTCGATGTCAATGCGAGGCTCTCCGGTCGCCGACGAGGCTGACAAATCCGGCCACCACCACCACCATCACCACCACGCCTGCAGCGGGCCGCCGGCCACACTCCGACGGCCCATACCCGCGCCGCGCAAACCCAGCTTCCAGGTACGCATTTGCGAGATTGTATTTGTACAGGGTCGGTCAAAAAAGTAAGATGCTGGTATACTGTGATAGATATTTCAAAGGCTAGACAATAGTTCTAACCTTAAATATTCTATAATTCTGTGAATGATCCAGGACTTGAAAGTTGGCAACACTAATTCTATTTGTGTGGTGTTAAATACACACTTTTATGACGTCATGTTTATGTATTCTAGCTCGTATTTGCCTAGCAGTAATTTCATTGACTGCTTTCAGTCATAGCATATTTAGTACACACAAAACAGTTGTGACGTAAAATATTTCACGTGAAAATATCAGACAATGCTCCAGTTTCTCTGTAGATGTTTGTATTTGTTCACATTCCCCCTATCTTCTCAGTTTTATTGACACATTCGCTTAAAATCAACAGCTGACTTTTTTGACCCACCATGTATAACATAAATAACGGGATCATTGGCAGGTAGCTGAGTGGTTAGCGTGCTGGACTCAGGCGCAGAATGGCCTGGGTTCAAATCGCAGCCGCGACGCCTGTCGGGTAACAGTCTTAGGCAAACTGTTCACACACATCGTGCCTCTGTTCACCAAGCAGCGGAATTGGTAGCAGCCCTCTTAAGGGTTGCGATGGTAACTGCAGGCCTGGCGGAAACTAATGGCAGCCAACTGCTGGGTTTATGACTCACGTCACCTGCAGGCTGACTCCCACGAACCGGGATCAGCCTCGGAACCCTACGCTCGGTAATCGAGTATGGGCTACCTATACTTTTTATGATCATTGGTGTCATGCCTTTCGAGTCGGTTCGTGTCATGTGAGTAGGGCAGTGGGAGGCATCAAAACAGCAAGGGCGGGTGGTACATTTTTGACCGAAAATTTACGTTCACACCAGTATTTCAGTTACTGTTTGATTGATGAGCAATTTTGAACATATGCTAAAATTCGTCGAGTAGACTGTATTGAGTGGGTTGTTGCACTTTAAAACGGCCCAGGAAGTGTGTAATGTAGAAATGTACGCCAGTCACTTGTCGAAACTCAAAAACTGAAGAGATTTGCAGATCAGCTTTCCGAGCATGTTTCAGTTATGATACCTCCCGTCGTAACATCGATCCACCATTTCCAACAGGCCTTCCGGTCCACGCCTTTGTTCTTTTGCCTCAGATTCGGCTTATTTGACTGCAAGTTTTTTTGATATAATGTATTTACTTGCTTATTTACGTACTCACTTACAGTCAAATTCCACTAGACGGGCCCGACCAGACTTTGTTGGAGACCTGGGTCATTATCATCATCATCATAGACATTTTTAAAGTGGCCTAAACAGTAAAAAAAACTATTGCAAAGACCACTGTTCTGGAGAGGAGATAATGACTAGGAAAAGGAAATGTCATTCAAAGTCAAACAGTTTCGTAGCAGCGGCGGAATAAGTATGTCTTGTCCCCGACAAAGTCCGCGGACTGTCTGGTTGATTAAGCTTCGGTGCGGTAGATTAAGCTGATTCATGTCGGCTTTCGAGCGCACGTTAAAATAGCATCTCGTATCGTATTGTATGGTCGGGTCGGGTCGAGTCCGGTGCGTGTAGTGGAATTTGGCAGTTACTCGCATAACGTTGCGTGCAGGACCTGTTTCCGGTGCAGCCTGCGGCGGTGGGCCCGGGTGTCGGAGGGTCGACCAAACCGACAACAGGCTCGACGCTGGCGGCCCGCAGACGACGGTCCAGCATCGACCCCACCAAGCTGGCGCGCTGGTTCCCCATCAAAGCATCCGGTCTCCTCGCTCGACGACACTCGAGGTACTGCAGTTGCCTCGATTTGGCGCCGAAACTGGGTAGATTCTAGTTTCTCGTTGCATACAATCGATCAACGCTCAGGCCGTCTAATTGATAGAAGTTTTTTGAAGCAGGTAATGTGCACATTTGGGAAACGATAAAAATTGTCATAAAAAGAGCACAGCCCAAACGATCAAAACCAGATTTTCGTATTTGTTTCAGCCCATTTTTGTGTCCATTGTTTTTATTAACGTCGTTTTTATTACCTTTAGTCCGCGCGTCGTTGACAAATAGTTGACTCAGAAAATCTCATCGCATCTCATCTTACAGTGTCGTTGAAGTAACATTTATTTTTATTTACGACACTTTAATATTGACTATTTTACATTTTTACCGCGCGATGCTATGCATTCCGCGGTACTAGCCATGGGCCTGTGTCTGTGTCCGTCTGTGTCTGTCTGTGTCTGTGTCTGTCACAAGTCGGAGTTCTACTAAAACGGCTAAACAGAGGATCACACAAACAACAACACACGATAGCCCAGGGACTCTGGTTTTCTGTTGCCAAAGATCTCCGCGAAATTCGACCGGGGTCACCCCCTACGAGGGCGCCGAATGCAGGTTGGGTGGGTCAAAATCGGCGACTTTCGACGAATAACCGGCTATATCTCGAAAACCGTACAAGATAGACGCATGTTTTCTATTAAAGTCGAATAGGAAGTCGTATGCGCTCTATCGAATGGTGACATTGCCGATGACCTTGAGTGACCTCTAAGTGCCCCAAACTACCCCAATTTGTACATTTTGCACCGCTTCTCATATCTTCGTAATGAGTGTATTTAGAAACTTCAAATTTGGTCTGTAGGTTAACGGTAGCAAGTCCCAGCCTGCTGACGTCAAGCCATCCCTGAAAGGGGCGAGGTCAGGGTCAGCTGACCCGGTTTAGAATTTTACACCCCATGTAATTTCTCTGCAATGGCTAACGGTAGAGACTTCAAATTTTGTACACGGGTCGTCCATGCGAAGTCTTAGTCTTGTGATGAGTAGGTGTTGCCTAAGTGGGCGTGGTCAGGGTCACGTGAGCAATTTCTACATTGTGGACTTAGAAAATTTCGCCACAGCAAGTCGTCGTTATACAGGTGATATCCACAACTCCGTCCGTCGTCGGTTTGTTTATGACACGTATCGGACCGTGGAAGCGACTCGATCGCGTCACGGTTGAGTGCACTGCACATGTTTATTACAAACTGCCTCCAACTAAACCTCCAACTTCGTAACATCGATTTGGTCAGGACTTGTACGAGTAGTTTCTGTACGGTTGCGTGGCAATTGGCAAGATTTCAACTGTCACCACGCATCGCGCGGTCCCTCGGCGATAGCTGAGCTTCTTGTTTTACATTGCAATACATACACTGCGCAGAAACTGGTGAATGTTTTTCATCTTAATAAATATATAAGCTACAATTACGTGTATTTAATTTAGGCATGCATTAAGATTTTTGCGTAATGCAATGAGGGCCTAGATGTTTAGACTGGCGTGTGGGCGAATGTGACCGTTGATCGTACACGCGTGTGGCAGCATTTCACATGTACACCATCTCATCTCATCTCATCTCACCTTGTATTCTTTAAAAAAACAGTTGTCAAACGCAACTGTGTAAAAAGTTCATACACATATAGATACAATAAAATTCTATGGCGACAAATTGTAAATAACGATAACGATATCGTGAGGCACAAAAAAGGAATCAATTTTCTTTTGTATGCATCTCTTTTTAATTCTTGGCAGAAACTGATGAATTTGTTCATCTTAAGGAATATATAAGCTACAATTACGTGTATTTAATTTAGGCATGCATTAAGATTTTGCGTAACAATGAAATTGAAACTATAAACACTAGCCGGTAATCATCAATTTCATTACTTGACTGGTAAACATAAAATGTTTAATGTCACTGTCTCTGCAAAATTATCAACGCATGCTAAAATTAAGTACACGGAATTGTAGCTTACAGATCTACATTCCTTGGTCCCTTGGTCCTAATGTATGTCAAAAAAATTCACCAGTTCCTATCAAGCACTAAAAAGATGCACACAAAAGAAATTTGGTTCCCTTTTTCTGCCTCACGATGTACATGAAAACTCCTTGACGGTCGTTGCCTGTGCTTATGTCGTTTCTTTGTGTGTATTCGATAAATAAACAACTAAGTAAACACGTTGCGTTTGTGTTGGAGGGCGAACGACGTGGAGCTTGCGGTGGAAGAATTGAACGCCGATAGCGGCAAGTTCTCGGTCCATTCCAACACGACGCGGCCAGCGCGCGTTTCGACCCTTCTGTCCGATAGCCGACACACTAGTGGAGCGTGTTTGAACGCCGATGTCGACGGGTACTCAGTCCATTCCAACATGACGACCACGACGCCGCGTCTTGTTCTTCCGCACTCGGAACATCTCCAGACCGTCGCGACTGGCACACTGAGCGACTGAGCTGCTTCTTAGCGGCACGTTCGCTACCGTAAAGTTTGATAAGAGAATAAAACGATAAAAGAGAACGTAAAACCAAGATAGAAGTAATGTAAGTTGAACTAGGAAACACTGCAGTTGACGATGGATCTCCGGACCATCGCCACTGTCAGACTGAGCGACTGAGCAGCTTCGTAACGGCACATTCTGTGCCTTGCAGTTAGATAAGAATAAAAGCGATAGAAGAGAACATAAAACTAATTCCGAAGAACTGATATAAAATTGAATTAGCAAACATCACATTTGACGACGGATCTCCAGACCATCGTCGAGAAGAATGGCGATCTCGAGCCCACAGACCTCCAAGTTCCTACCGTACACCCGCTTAGAACCGCCGTTGAATTGGACAATTAGAGATTTCCACAACCAACATAGAATTACCTAAATTGTTGCAGTTTTTACGAACAATCTCAGACATTAGGAACTTGAAGTTGCCACATTTGGTCTAGAGGGAACCACTACAGGTAAATGTTTTCACAATGGACCTAGCGGTATTGTTGAAGTGTTTACAAACAATCTGAAACATTTAGAACTTGAAGTTACCGCCACTTGATCTAGAGTAGAGGAAAATGTTCTCATAATCGACGTAGAAGCAACGAACCGTGAAGTTCTTGAAAACAAACGCTGGGCTCTGAGTATATACTTTCAGCCGACATCAAACCGCCAGAGACCTCGAAGTTCCTACAACGGAAACATCGACACCGTCCAGTTCGCCCGCAAAGGCCGCTGCAGACTTGAAGAAGGACTCGGCCGCGACGGATGAAGTCGACTCCGGGAGTTCGTCGTCCGTCGAGAGTGTGACGGTGGACTCGACCGTGTCCGCAGAGACGCCGTCACAGCCCACACCAGCGTCCAACGTCGACGATGACCAGCTCAATTTCTCCGACGTTAATCTATCTCTGCGTACCTGGTCTTCCGAGGTCAGCTGACCACGCCTGCCTGGTCCTACGTCGTCTACTGTGTCCGCCTACTTTGTACTCCATGGTAAATTATTCGCGTCTAGCTGGTTCTCCGTTGCCAACTGGTTTCGTCTGCTTGGTCCTCCTAGGTCAGTCTACAACGCCTACCTGGATTGCGAGTCGTTCTCGTATACCTGGTTTACCGAGGTCAGCTGACCACAACTACTTCGTTATTCGTCTTCTGCTGGGCACATGTACCTTGTCCTTTGTTCTCAGCTGACCACGCTTACTCAGTCTTCCATGATCAGCTGTCTACGCCTACCTAGTTTCCAGTCGCCAACTGATTTCGTTAGTTGACTACGCATACCTAGTCTTGCGAAGTAATCTGACCACGCCTTCTGGTCCTAGTTCGTCAGCTGGCCACGCCTACCCGATCCTTCATCCTCTCCAACGTCGAGGAAGACCAGACGTCACCGCACATCACCCGACCGTCTGCCGGTTGAAATAACTCAGAAATCCACACTGTGCAACAACGTCAAGCTTATTTGCTTCTACGTTGGTTGTATAAACTTCTACTTCTACACGTTTACGCGGCTTGTTGTGAAAGTAAATCTTACCTCAACTACTAAGAGTGGCGGTTAAATGTTGTCGCTGTAGTTGCTAGGTTCGGGTATTCTGTGTGTACGTCGGTTGTAGGAGTATTTTGTTCTGCCATCTAGATCGACTGTGAAAACGTCAAGTTCTGTAAGCTTGACATCTCTCAGCGCACGTCACCCGACCGTCCTGTTTCGACTCCGTCCTGCCTAGTGCCAGCCCAGAGAACGCCAACTCGACCTCGGCCAAGGACCGAGCTACCGAGGATAGCGCAGTCCCGACTACCGGTAGCCGGGAACGCTGTCGGTCTGCCGATAGACAGGTGGTCGACGAAGGGAAAGAACAGCTCGGAACACCAGGTAGGCGTGGTCAGCTGACGACGGAGGACAAGGTAGGCGTGATCAGATAATGAGAGAGGGAGGATCAGATAGGCATGGTTACGGTCAGGTAGACGTAATCAGCTGATGAGGCAGAGAGGACCGGATAGGCGTGGTCAGCTGACGCCGGTCCATGTTCGTCGGGCTGCGTGGCGTCGACGCAGCGTCAGCCTCGACTCGTCGCGTTTCCGGTCCAAGCTGCAGCAGCTGCTGATGCGGTCGCCGCAGCTTGCTGACGTCACTTCCGCTTCCGTCGACAAAGGTGCATGCAACAGCGCATGATGTTCGTCATGCACGGCCGGCGTTTACGGCTCGTGTTTACGGCAGTTGTTCACGAGTGTTTAGTCCACACCATCCGCCGTGACGGGGCGTCATCACGGGCCGTGAACTCGGCCACTGGGGACAGAGCGCCCGCGAACGCCGCCCGTATTCACGGTTGTCATTTTGGACACCGTGTCAGCAGCCGTGAACACTGGCAGTATGCCTATGCATGGACTTAATGTCGCACAGATTACGAGCGCCGCTGCGATTTCTTTACCGCGTGACCTTCCGACAAGCAATTAGTATGCAAATCCGTTCAGAATTTCAGAATAATCGTAGACTTTTTTGCCCGCGCGACGCTGTGCTAGCGGGGGATATGCTCTATTCTTGTGTATTTACTTTTATTAAAGTCGGAATTCCCTGAAAACTTGTAAACGGATCGAGGTAACTTTCGGATTATCGTGCACTGTGTATAATGAAAATCGCTTATCTTCTCGGCTATTGGATTACTTTTTTTCTAAACCAGTGTTTCTGCTATTTCGCCAAGTTACCTCGACCGTCGCAAGCGTTGCCAACTTAGTTCACCCGCCTCAAGTTTATCACAAGTTTATCACACCACGCTACCTTTGTTTACAAGACGATGTACGCGACATACAGCGTCGCGCGCTGTGTGACAGCTGAAACATTTTCGTACCGGCAGTTCGACTTATCACGCTAGAATGACGTCTGACACCACGCTACAAGATTGCAAAAAAAATCTGCTCGATTGTTTTAGATCGTCAAAATCTTTCAGCACAGAAACTAAAACTAACTTTCACATACAGTGGACCTAGTTTACTTATACTTTTCCCGGAGAGACTAGCGTACGTTATCGACGATGTCGCAATTAATCCACTGTTTTTGTTTCGTGGGTCCAGCACTAGCACTTGAATAAATGCCTTGATGCTTAGCCTATTGAATGAAAAAGAGGTTGGTAATTAGGCTACACGTACGTCCGTCAAACGACTGGCGAGACTGGAAAATAACTGTGAAACGCCTAACAGATTATCGTTGCCTAATACTGGCACTCATTTCCGGTTTGCGATACACGCAGACCTTGGGCCCGAATTACAAAATATCTCGCGACAATCTTACGATTATCTTACGATAATGTCAAAGTTACTATCAACTTACGACGGACGTCTAATTTACAAAACATCTTACAATGATTGGAAAGCTTTTCATGGGTAAGGTTCACGTGCAAAATCGTAATATCGGCGGAGATAGTGTTCGTAAACTAGCTTACGATATTCCTGAGAGAAATTTCAGCACGTTTTAGTCACTATCGTAAGTAGATCTTACGATAAACTTACGACAATCGTATGATAAATCGTAAGATATTTAGTAAATCGGGCCTCTGATATAGATCCGCATCTTACACACGTTTCTACACTGTATGCCACAAACGCCAGACGCGATAGCTTCGTTCGACGCATATCAACCGATTTTGACTCGTTTTTGCTGAGAGAGTAAGCTAGCAAACGCTACTTCGCTTTCCCAACGCATCTAACATGTAACATGCATCGACTGGTTGATCTCTGGCAAACCGTGAAATCACGCAATTTCGGGGGTTCGTCTTTTCACAGATAGTGCAGAGGCATTAGTAAGGTGAGGTGAGAAAATAAAATAGCATTTGACAGCTTGCTTTCTCGGAAACATTCTTGCAGAAATTATCAAAATCGGTTAATATTCGTTGAAGTTTTAACGTTTTGGAACACAGTGTAGTAACGAATGGAACCGCATTACAACTATTGGCGTGTGAAATTACCTAGAACACTGTGAAAAGTTTGTTGGTTTCAGAAAATTTCGCTATATAGGCCTGTTTCTGTATTGCACACGTGTACTTTTGACATTTCTGTCTATGCAGCTAGAGGTATTTCTGCATTAATGTAGAACTGTGCGATGCCTACTCAGCTGCTATCAGTTGCTGATGCAGATGAATTTCGAGAGTTAAACAGTCATCGTCATCGTCATTTTATGATGTCGCATATTCGCTTGAACTCGATTGGCGCAATAAAGGTTTATCGCGTGATGTAAGCCTTCGTTTCATGTAAAGTCTCGTATTTTGTCTAATAGCTACAATGTCAATCAGTTATTTTTAAGGTTCGAAAAAGCTCTCAATCCAACAAAGGTGGACGGTCAGTGCGATAGACTAGCGACTGTGGTCGGTCGAACGATGTTGGCAATACTTGCGACGATCGACCGCCAGTTTTTCACACTGACCGTCCACTTTTGTGTACAGAACGATGAGCGCGAGTTTGCCACGTAACTGCAGCGTGTTACGAAGAAACAGAAACAGACAGACGGACAGACAGACGGACAGAGAGACGGAACTGCTATGTCAGTAGTCAGTATCGCGCTTCTCGTATAGCTCGCTATGCTGACTCGCGACAAGAACTGATTTAGTCATACCGTCCACACGACGCGCGACGCTGGGTGATCGAGCCTTCCCGGTGACTGCTGCTCGAGCGTGGAATGCTCTTCCGTCGTCTGTTCGTTCTGCACCATCGTTGCTGCAGTTCCGCCGCGACCTCAAGATGGCACTGTTTCAGTCATCGTACCTCTGCATCTTAGTGTCCAGCTGTGTGACAGACTGTAACTGTAACCTTTAATACTGTAAGGTGCCCCTGTAACGGACTTGTTCGTGAAGTGTCACCTTAAACTCCACATTGACAATGACATTGACATTGACATTATTTAGCTGATGCAAGGCACTCGTTGCTTTCGTTATAAAATACACATGCAAACTAAATTGCAAACTACATTTTAAAAAGTCTCCTTTTAGTTTATCGACACTAAAAATCAACTTGACTGGTAATCAGAAAAAAAGCAAGGCTAAGCAAAGGTCGTGGATTCAATGCAGCATTGTTAAAGGTATGGCGCAGTCACAACATAGCAATCGCAACAGAAACACGACTGTTAAAAACGTTTACGTGGCCGGCATCAAGTTATGGTGACGAAAGCTGGACAGTTAATAAATTTGTTGAAAGACGAATTGGAGCAGCTGAAATGAGAGGGTTCTGTCAACTGACACAGCGCGTCGCGCGATCCATCGCCGACAGCCGCGCTTCTTGTAACCGTGCAGCCATCTTACTATACTATGTTCACAAGCTTGACGTACAAGGCGGGACTCGACATTTGCCCCCTCCCCGCAGACGTACGCGACAGCTGCTTTCGGGGAGGGGCGGGTGGGCGAGGAGGCAAACCTCCTGTGGCTTAGATGCCAGCCAAGCCACAGCAGAGTCAGCGATCCAGCTGTGAGCCGTTAACTGTGATAGCCGAGCGAGAGGATATCATTCTCAGATAACTGTCTAGGTACCCAGCGCCTTGACTCCAGCCGGCAGCCGTGGCCACGCCGGCAGACACGACTTTTCTGCAAATAGGCCTATAGCACGCCGGCACAGTACAAGGAGCGATAGGCCTACATCGCACGTCGTCGCCGTATTTCTCGAACCGAGCGCGAAGGAAGGACGGGTCTGGCGCCGTAGGCGCTAGTGCTACCGACTTGAGTTATCTCTCTAAGAAATGTTGTCCTCTCCTGTGCTGTAATTTACGGCCCCGTTCCACAGCCAGCCTTGGTACAACAACCTGACTTTTCTGAGTTCGATTTTGTGCTCGCAGTTGCCTCGGTTCTCACCACCCGTTCTTACCAGCCAGACTGGTTAGCCGTCGGGTAATTCTGGATATAGTGTAGGACTTCGGGAAGCGGCAGCCGTCGTGTCAGCGACAGTGGGCGGCTGCCGCGAAATTACTGGTTCATTGCTACCTGTTGTCGATATCGCTGTAGCTGAATCGGCTGTGCTCTGAGCATCGATAACACTAGCCACATCACTATCAAGCGGGTCTGCTAGTCCACTGGGGTATCCCAGGGTGTCA
>Ga0126332_10000386_pt1 | contig 16235 bp, 21 predicted proteins | sample InaspJWI42metaG_FD_94482 | JGI IMG/M metagenome (GOLD analysis project Ga0126332, IMG submission 94482) | Marine gutless worms symbiont microbial communities from Oahu, Hawaii - Inanidrilus sp. 2 OAHU.JWI-42 metaG | ecosystem: Host-associated > Annelida > Digestive system > Unclassified...
AAAGCGGCAGATGTCATAAATGTGGTTGAAAGACAAAAAGTGCTACGCCTGATTGTGAAAGAAATCCAATTGGATGATGAGTCACTAACGATAAAACACTCAATCCCCTTGACAACACCCTCTAAAACAGAGAAACCAATCAAAGGGCCAGAAATGACAAGTTACCTTTTGCGTTCGGGGCGTCATCAGTCCTACGCTTTCAAATATGGCTCTTGACGGGCTGGAAGAAGCCGTTTACCGTGCAGTTCCCCGCAGATCAAGAGTCAACTTCATCCGTTACGCTGACGACTTCATCATTACAGGCAAATCGAAACGCCTACTTGAAGAAAACGTCAGGCCGGCGGTAGAGGCGTTTCTGGCTGAGCGCGGTCTTACTCTTTCCAAGGAAAAGACCGTTATTACCCATATCAAGAAAGGATTTACGTTCCTCGGGCAAACTTTCCGAAAGCACGGTCGTAAACTGCACATCACACCGTCAACTGAGGGAGTCCTCGCCCTAGTGCGGAAAGTGGGAACGTTAATTCGAAAATACGTCAGCGCACCGATGCTGGTACTGATCAAGAAGCTGAATCAATCGCTTCGAGGTTGGGCAAATTACCACCGCCATGTGGTGGCATCGGAAGCCTTCGGTCGAATAGACACTTATGTCTTCGAACAACTATGGCGTATGGTCAGACGGCGACATCAGAATAGGTCCAAAGGCTGGTTGATCAAGAAGTACTGGTCGGCCACTGGACAAAAACACATTTTCGCAGTCCGCACCAAGATCGCGAAGAACCGCAAAAAAGTCTATCAGGTTCTGCGGTTAGGCGCCATTGGAATTAAAAGATATATTAAGATCAAAGCAGATGCAAATCCCTATCTGCCAAAATTCGCAGGATATTTTTGGCGAAGAAGGCACGACAAGGGAAGTAAGCTGCTTGGAGCGATGTCTGCCCGAGAGTACCGGGCACTATCGACCGTATAGGAGATAACATAGCCGGGCAGCCCAATAAGGGTTGCCTTTTGAGATGCTTGAGCTGTATGAGGGGAAACTCTCACGTACAGTTCTTAGGGGGGAATGGGGCTGAGAGGCCCCTGACCTACCCGGTGCATAGTAAGGTGATCGATGAAGGTTGATATTGTGGTTGTCTACATTCAGCGGTATCGCAGGGGACATGCGGTCCACTTTGTGCCGCCGATCACTGGCATACACCTTGCCGCGCTTACCCCGGTTCAACATACTGTCCGAGTTATTCACCAGCAGGTCGAGGAGGTGAATCTCGACACCGACGCAGATGTAATCGCACTATCCTTCTTCAGCGGCTTCGCCCCTGAGGCGTACCGGCTGGCTACCGAATACCGGAAGCGAGGCAAGATCGTGATCGCGGGGGGACCGCACGTTACGTTCGCGCCGGAGGAGGCACTGCGTTTCGTACACAGCGTGATCGTTGGAGAAGCCGAGTCGGTCTGGAACGAGTTACTCCAAGACATCGAGCAAAAAGCGCTACGGCAGCGATACATCGGTGAATCTCAGCCACTCGCAAATCTCTCGACGCCCCGGTACGACCTTCTACCCTCAAAGTTCTTCGTCAAACGGGTAGTCCAAGCGACAAGGGGTTGCCCGTTTAACTGCTCGTTCTGCACGGTCCCGGTTCTCAACCCAGGTTTTCGAACCCGCCCCGTCGAGGACGTGCTCTGCGATATCCGATACGATCGATTCAGGTGGTGGTGGCAACGGAAGGTCGTGTGGTTTTGGGACGACAACCTTACCGTGAAGCGCGACTACGTAAAGGACCTCCTCCGCTGCATGGTCTCTTTGAGGAAGTGGTGGCTGACCCAAACGAGCATGGACATTGCTGAGGATGATGAACTGCTGGACTTGATGCGTGAATCCGGCTGCATCGGCGTGTTCTTCGGAATCGAGTCCTTCAGTAAGGAATCCTTGGAGGACGCAGGGAAACGGCAGAACACGGTTGCAGAATACCGGCGTCGAATCATGAAGCTTCATGATCGGGGGATCTGCGTCATGGCGGGCTTCATTTCCGGCTTTGACGGGGACACTCCAGAGAGCATCCGAGCGATGGCCAAGGAACTCTACGAAATTGGCGTAGATGTGCCCTTTCTGAGTATCCTCACCCCGTACCGCGGCACGGCGTTGTATGCGAACATGAGAGGTTCGGGACGACTGCGGCAGAATTTAGGGTGGCAATTCTCCAACGGGTACAACGTCGCTTTCGCGCCGGCGACGATGTCGCCAGCCGACCTCCTCCGAGCACACAGGGAACTCTGGCGGTCGGTATTCTCGCTGCGGTCCTGCTTGCGGAGGGTTCTTAGGGCTTTGTTTACTCTGCGGTGGGGTGGGCTTATGATGTGTATCACGATGAACGTGTTCTATGGATTTAAGGCGTTCACAAAGAATGAGCCGATCAGCTTCGAAGGGACGGACCACTACAAATCGATCCACGAAACCGTTGGGCCGATCAAGCACGATCGTCAGGATGCCGAACAATCGCTTGCACCTGACAGGGATAACTTGCGGGGTTTGTGGGTTATAAGTAGGTCTGATGATATAAATTAAGAAAAGGAGAATTAGGAGAGTTTTCTATATATATCTTTTCGATGGCCGATTTTTAGTACCAGGATCAACAGGATCTCATCTTGTATCTCATAAATTATTCGATAATCACCAACGCGAATTCGATGAAACGGATTATCTCCTTTCATTTTTGTTATTGTACGGTCGGGCAGATTCTCGGAAAGGCTATCAATCTTGTCGCGAATACGTATTCTATCACGCTTAGGAAATTTTTTGAGTGCTTTAGCGGCAGATCTTTTGAATTCTATCCTGTACTTCAAAGATCCAGTTCCTCACGTAATTGCTCCCAGGACACATTTTCACCAGGCTCATTGCGGGCTTTCCAAGCATCATCAATATCAATCTGCTCTTCCAGTTCATGCAGTAGCTTCAAGTCTTCAACCGTGACGATAGCTGCAAGCGGTTCACCGCGTCTTGTGAGAACAAAAGACTCTTTCCCGAATGCGACTCTATTTATAATAGTGGCAAATTTTTTTCTGGCATCGGCCGTTGATATTTTGTTAAGCATAAAACACCTATTGTACAATTGGTATAATTTGTATATTATGTCCTTAAAGTACACCGGCAATGTTGTTTTGTCAATAATTATAAAATTCAATATTAACAAAATCTTATATCGGGATAGGGGGAAGCCTCACAGCTCCCCCCTCCCACACCACGCAGCATACGGGTCCGTACCGCGCGATTCGGCTGAAAACTTAATGAAAATATTACTAATGTTTGGTTTAGCGGTTATCTTAACGAGCACGATATTGAGGCAATCGCAAGCAATCGACGAAAAGCCTTTTGATTATGAACGATATGGGGGAGAAGAGTATTGTCTCAAATCAGATTTTGACGGAAACGGCACCAGTGATTACGTCGCTCCCATAGGCGAGGGGTGGATTAGAGTATTTATGAACTATGGGACCGATTCAGAAAAGACCATCGACATTGATGCAGGCGGTGTAGCTGAGTTGTACGAGCCAAGAGATGAAGTCGGTGAAAATGGAGAGCCAATCGTTGAAAACCCATCAATTTTGGTTCGCTGGGTGGGACAAGTCCATGTTGTATTTGCGTGGGACGGAGAAAAATTCAAAAAAATATCATTCCCGGGCTTTTATGAAAAGCGCTAACCAATGCAGTGGAGCTGACGGGGAGAAACTGCGGGGCTTTTCGTTAAGTGCGGTACGAGCTCGTCGGTCATTCCGCCCGCAGCTTACCGCCAGCCGACCTCCCTCATTATTAGTTTTATGCCTGTTGACAATATGTAGCCCATTGGCTACAATTAGCCATGATTGAAATTCGTAAAACTGAAACTTTTGCTAAGTGGCTTGATGGCTTGGACGATATCCGAGCGCGCGCCCGTATCTTGGTGCGCATTGAACGATAGGCTGGAGGAAATCCTGGTGATGTTAAGCCTGTTGGTGAAGGCGTTTCTGAACTGCGGATTGAATACGGACCAGGCTACCGAGGTTATTACAAAAAGCAAGGCCAATCTTTGATCATTTTGCTGGCAGGTGGTGACAAGCGCACTCAGTCCAGAAATATAAAAACTGCCTTACGCCGAGCAAGGAATCTATAGGAGTGTGTATTATGGCCAAAACCAAAACAACCCGGTATGATGTTGCTGAGCATCTTCGGACCCCTGAGGAAATGGCTGCTTATCTTGAAGCTTGCTTTGAGGAGGCAAATGGAGATGCCGCATTTATTGCTAAAGTCCTCGGTGATATTGCCCGCGCGAAAGGAATGTCGCAGGTAGCTCGTGATGCTGGACTTTCCCGAGAAAGTCTCTATAAGGCACTATCTGGGGAACGAAGCCCAGCATTCGATACTATTCTTAAGGTTATGGGAGCACTAGGCCTTAGATTCCATGCAGAAGCAGTCCAAGCAAATAAGCAAACGGCCAAACAAGAGCTTTGAAAAATACAGCTGTATAGAGGCATTTTCTTTTTGAAGCCTACCGGCCCCAAACTCACCGTTGGACTATACAAAATGAAACTTGACAAAATACTTAGAGATTTATCATTGAGAGCTATTGCGTTCCTTGTACTTCCTATCACGCTATGGGCAGAAGTTTTGATGGTGGGTGTTTCATTCAATTGGTCTTTTTTAACGAGAAAAGTGTAAAGCGCATTTTACCTTGGAGGATTCATAGTTCCTGTTGGAGGCAAAGATTTAAGAGTATTCTCAGTTAAAAGGATTGAGAACCAGGAAATCTTCATATTATTAGATACATCAAGACAATTAAGCGACTATCGTGGAAGCTTTAAATGAGCCTGACAAAGGCATGCACTCTGGTTCCAAAAACCTGCTGGCTTTGGGACCAGATGATGACTTGTGTTATGTTTCTATAGGAAATAGATTATGACTGAATTGATAATATTTTTTGGTGCTCTGACTCTGTTGGCTGGTATAGTCATTGTAATAAATCCGGGAGTTGTATTCGGCCCTCTGCGAAATAATTCTGACAAACTGGAACTCCATATTCTGGCTATTGTAGTGAGACTAGTTCTTGGTGTTTTGCTGATTTCTCAATCCGCCGTATCTAAATTTCCGTTTGCAATTGAGATTATTGGTTGGCTCTCTATTGTTGCCGCTATATTTCTAACCGTAATAGGGCGTAACAATTTTAAACGGTTGATGTCGTGGGCTTTTTCTTTTTTAAAGCCTTTTGGTCGTGTTGGCGGTATCATAGCCGCAGCATTTGGCGCATTTCTTATTTATGTTTTCGTTTGATAGGACAGCGCAGCTACATCAAAAACGTGGACCAGACGGCGTGAAGAAAGCGGTTTTACGTGAAGGCCGTGCAAGGTTGGCGGGAATTTAGTCCGCTGTTCACGCTCACGTTATATTTAAAAAATATTTTATATTCAGATCAGCCTTCAAAATACAAGTAAAACGGGGCGTCCAACCAGGCGATCCAGCGGTAGGCCGGCAAACTGGCACCCGCTGATCGCTATAGAAATGATGACCGAGAAAGCTGTTTCAATATTTCGTAGATTAGTTTCTATCATGTGCCGCTTCTTATCCCGCGGGATTTTTCTGCAGATTGAAAGCCTTTACATCCGCGCTAGCGACGCAGCCGGATCAGCATTCGGCCGGAACCTGTCCCTCAAAGAACGCCTTTTTTTCCCGGTCTCCGCATTAATCTTGCTTGCAGCAATGGTAATCGGTTGTTCCATGCCGCCCTACGTAGCGAGTCTAGACGAAATTCTTGAACAGGAGGGGAGGAGCAAACGAGTCCGTTACGGATACAGATGCACGGCAGGTGCGCATCGTGGTGCATCTGAAGAACATAAGGAGAATACAATAGCGGCTCTAAAGGCCGCAGACAAAAACAGCAAATATGCTTTTATAGAGTTCGACGTTCAATACTCAAAAGACGGGAGGATCGTCGTCTATCATGACAAAAGGATGCTCAGGTTGTATGGCAGCTTGAAATCAATCGGCAAAACGACATATACAGAACTTTCAAAAATAACCTCTGGAGAAATCGCTGCCTATGATGAAGTCATTGGCATTCTAAGCAAGAAACTTAACATTGAAATAAAGTCGCAGGGTGAAAATCAAGAAGACGAGCGCCTGGTCGATGAGATCATAGCTGATATCCAGACCCGCAAACGCGATAACGACGTATTGATAAGCTCCATTTCCAGCGATGTAATCAAGTACGTAAACCGAAATTACCCTAACATAGCAACCGGTCAAGTGTTCTGGCTTACGTCATCGACATATCTGCATTTCGACGTCCTGACGGAAAAGCTGTACGAGGAGATCAGCGCTACCCAGGCGGACTACCTTATGCTGCATATGGCCAACCTGCGCAATATAGATGACCTGCTCAAGTTCAAACCCAAGGGGAAAACGATTGTGTTCTGGGATTTCGACGACACAATGTATATAGTGCATAAGGACCTCTCTGACCGGCTCTGGGGCGATTCAGGCATTAGAACATTTTGGCAGTTTGTGCGGTATAAATTTGTTTCAATATTTCAGTAACGCAATCCGGAGAAATAACTTGGCCATGGAACCAAAGATATAAATGCCACTCTCTCTTTTCACCGCAAATCCACCCGGCAGTGATGAAATGGGCCGTATTCGGTTCGACGATTGGGTAATGAGTCAAGATGTACAAAAGGAAGTTGCAAAGCTCTGGCGGATGGTTGATTCGGATAACCTGAAAGAGCTGACGGAGATCAAAGGTCTTCGGGAAGAATTCTTAAGGCATCATAATTTTGGAATCCCCGGTATTGACTAAGATCAGGATGTTCGCCCGGACATATTCTGATTCTCAAAATCCCCTTTTCCCAAGAACATCTCATTACCTGAATCGTTTCATTATATGTTAGCATTTTGAGGAGATCTGCAACACGACCATCTGGCCTTAGAGCGATTTTCAAAAATTTGTTCCGTTTGAGGCAAACTAAAGTTTCAGGATTCAAATTACAAACTATAATTTTTGCTCTTATATGAAGAGAAAGAGCGAAGCGATACCGTGATCCGGTATCTGGCATCCTGCATCTGGCATCATGCATCTTATAAATAGAAACTTAGCTGATAGACCAACCCTGAATAACGGAACATTATTTTGACAACCTCTATAAAAGTGTATCTTGCATTTTGACAAAAAAACCTGTTAAAATAAGATGTTAAATGCAACACTTTTTTTACATCTCCTTAAATTCGTTAATGTGTTGCACACGGTTTTCCTCATAACACCTCAACAAATGCAATGAATGTGGACACCGCCAAGCTTGGTAATAAACACCAAATGTCATAAATCACCTGATCAGCTAAAGCCTGCTGCTTCCGATGCCAGGTGAATTTGCGAGTTGGATTGTAAATAATGGAGATAATTTGCACAAAAGAGTGATCCAATATCTATTAGCAGCCCTTCTTATCCCCTGCCTCCTTGGGGCCGGCAGCCCTGATGATCTGAATCTGGCCAGTGAGAGGCTGCAGGCAAGGATTGAGCAGGACAAAAAGGAATGTGTGAAGGGGCGTGTACTATCCGTATTTCTTGGTTCCTGGGGATCTTTTCTGTCAGAAATCTGTAAAGCAAGAAAAAACCTAGCGCACCTGGTGAAGCGGACATCCCCGGAGGAACTCCCGGATGTTCTGGTGAATATTTTCATCGATGAATATTCCGGGGGTCCCACAAGAGGCCAATATCCTCCCATAAAAGATTATCTGCAGGTTTTCGGAGAACCAGCCGTCGCTCCGCTCATAAGCCGCTACGAAGAAGTGAGGGAATTCAACAGAAAATACGCCCTTAGCACCCTTGGCGAAATCGGCTCAGAAAAGGCACTGCCGCTTGTTCGATCCGAGTTGATGACGCAAAATCTCTCTACTATATCATCCGCTGCATATGCCATACGCATGATCCGAAAAGAGGAGGCCAAGGAGGATCTGCTGCTCCTTTTGCATGCTCCTGAACTGGATCCCAAGGCCGTTGTGCCCGTTGTCCGCCAGTTATCTTATCTGGAGAATCCCGAGTGGTACGATATCGTCCTGGACCTTGCACAGGAAGGGAAAATCAATTTCCAAACGATTACCGATCTGGGTTCTTTTTCACAATACCCCGAAACCGTCGTGACAGCGCACCTGGATTACCTCCTGGCTCAATGGAGTTTAGGCAATTCCGATACCGTTGCCTGCCTGCTTTTCCAGATCCATGAGCGCACATATATCAAACAATTATTTCCGATTCTGGAAGATCTTCTGCGGGCAAAATACCTGTACACAGGAAAGCGTTATTCTCCCCTTACAGCCAGATGCCGAAATTTTAACCATCCCAGACGACATCCTCTGCTGGATCGGATCGAGAACACGCTTACCCTGGCGGATATCGAGGAGTGGATCCATAAACCCTCACCGGGCTGGGTATCCTTTTTGTATCTCCAGGAATTCTACCAGAAAAAAGGCGGTCCACCGTTTGATGCTGGCAAGATAGTTTTTCGTTTGAAGGTTTCGGTCTATGATGATGCCAATGACATCTTGCTGGGCGAAGTCTCCGGGGATTTTCCAAACGATGTCCCCAGGAACATCAAACTGCAATTGGACAATTCCGATGACAAACCCTACCGGATTTCCCTCACACCACGGTTACAAAAGGCTGTAAATCAAAATGATAGATGGACAATTTATATCCCTGTTTTCATGATAGATCTGCCGGTGGGGTGCGGATTTCCACTGGAGATTCCCATGGAATCCAGAGACTATGATAGAACAAGCGATTCGGGGAAGATAACCAGATGGGAGGTTAGGCACATAGGACCTCCGCCTACAAAGTAGAACCTGAAAGGAGCGTATCCCATTTTGGAAATTGATTAATTTTAGTATAACATCGTGCTGGTAAGGGCGCCGAAGACCATGCCGCCCCACAGTTTTTCATTAGCTTTCAATAAAATTAGGATACTAAATGAGTTTGTCTAACGCACATCAAATAACAATTCTCTTACTAGTATTATTTTTTGTTGATGGCTGTACCGAAAACAAACCGCCGAGTGGTCCTCCCACACCACTGGGCAAAAAAGCACCAATGTCAGTAATTTGTGAAATTCAGAGAGAGTTTAAGAAACTTAGCAAACCCGTATTCACTAAAATAAAATACCACGAACCCTGGACTGAATCTCGACTTGCAGCCGGCACCACCCACTTTTCAGAATATTTCGAAGTATTTCTGACCAAAGAAGCTTACAAGTTCCTGGAAATGCACTCGCCGTTAGAGATAAGCACATCTTTATCTCCTTTAATTATCGAAGATGAGAATGGGGCTGATGTTCTGGCAATACTGTATGCGATGGCTTTTCATGGCAAGAGACGCAATCTTCAACCGCTATTTCCCGGGTTCATCTTTGCCAAATATAAAAATTTGCCATTTCCCAAGGAATACCTGGCACAACTCCCGCCGATGTACAACACGCCTAAACTCCGAGATGAATACTTGCAGGCCGAAAGAAAGTGGGACAACGAACAGAGACTACGGTATTTGAAAGGTAATCAATTCAGTTGGAGATTTACTCATGACAAAGAAGTTAATCCAAAAACCTTAGAGCAGAAGATAATCAGAATTTTGGATGATCTTGCCGCCGTAAAACCCAAGTGGAATAATCCTGAGTGGTTTGACAGCCCCATCCTGGATATAAAAATTCGAAATATGGAATCCGTACTTAATGCAGCCCCTGTTTACCCAGCAATAGGCGAAAAGTTTCGGGAGTTCCGCCGGGTTCATGACTCAGAATTGACCGCAACCGTATTGTTATCGAGATCTAACATGATGACGCTTGGTGTGTTTCTGGATATTCATGAAAAATACTGGCCGATTTACACTAGAAATTGGCCGCCTGCTGGTATCCCTCGACACGAAGCGTATTTATATAGCCTTGAAATGGAAAACGAAATTGTCACAACGATTCATAATTACTGCAATTAATAATACTGATGTTGGATTGGTAATAAAAAGAAGGAGAATAAATGAGAAAATTAATTATTTTATTAATTTTACTTTTTGGCACAAATGTCTACGCAGCGTCTAGTAGCTTCCTGGTTATTGCCCAGGGCGAAGGATATGTTCCTGTTTTAGTGAAGTTAAAAAAAAAGGCTGACTACGTAGCTATACCACTGCATATATCTTGCAGCGAGAAAAATTCCACCAAACGTTTGGGGAAAATACAAAAAGCTTTTAAAGTAATTACTGAACGAGCCGCAAGTGAGAAAAATATTGATTTGAAAAAGGGTGTCGTCTCACTATCTGCTAAAGAGCTTTCAACTTTTTCAATCTCAAAATCATACTATGGATCGAGAGTTGATTTGTACGTACTTGGCACTCTCAAAGAAAAAGGTGATGTCTTTTCTGTTACGAAGAACTTAATCGAGTTTGTGTCAACTATCCCTGAAATTGAAGATGTCAAATACAAATTGGGGACAACAACACTGGGCATATTAAATCCTGAACAATATAGATATGAACTAACAAAACTTATAGCAGACGATGCGGAAAGACTAATATCTGAGCTCGGTGGTTTTAAAAACATAGAGATCAGCGGTCTTGAGAGCCCAGTCCTGGTATCACAACGTAATGATACAGATGTAACGCTCTATATTCGCTATAAAATATCAATAGAAAAATAATTTCATCTAACATCAAACAATTCACCCAGACGATGTGAAGCATTTTAGCCTCACGAGCCGGTTTTGGCAGCGCTGCTGAAGCTCAATCTTAGAAAGGAGAAGGGGCAAGTCATGTCACAGTGGGAAGATCCCAAACCAAGTTTCAAGTGGCCCGTTGCAGTTGTCCAAAAAATCGCAGCACCGGCCGACAAGGTTTGGGACGCGATCTCAATGCCAGGCAACCTGGAACTCTGCCATCCCTTCTGCGCAGAGAACCCGGTTGAGGTGTGGCCGGGCTCGGAAGCTCGCGATCAGGTTCACTATCTCAATGGATTGGTATATGAACGTCGATTTTGTAGCTGGATAGAAGGGATTGGGTATGACCTCAACATCGGAACGCGCGGAGGAAGGACTTCGTTCGTGTCGTGGCGAATGCAGTCTATCGATCCCGGAAACACGAGCCTGAAAATCTCTGTCTATCCCTGGGTGTTTCAGAATCTGCCCGTAACTATTCGCTGGATCCCGCATTTCATACGCATTCGCCCTCTACTCAGAAGGTATCTAGCATCGGTCACCAAGGGCTTTGAGTGGTATGCGACGCGCAACGAACCCGTGCCTCGAAATCAGTTCGGATCGCACCCCTGGTTCTCTTAACGCGATTCCGCATCCGGGTCCGCCTATCTTCTATTTGGCAGTTGCGGGTCGATGCGGTAAACCGCGCGCCTTAACAGCAGGTTAGCCGGAAAGGGTCAACTTAGACATGCTCAATCAACACATTGAACCGACACTCCTTACTTGGGTTCTCGTTATATTCGGTGCAATCACACTGTTACCGCTCATTCTTTCTCAGCTTACCATACTAATAAGGCCAGAGAGTCGGCGCACAAAGGACATCCTCATCGGCAAGGGCCAGGATTGGCGTGACAAGACGCACTTCCGGTCGGCATACGGCTTTGCCTGGGCCGACTGGGCCCTGCTTGTTCCGCTTGGCATTGCCGGGAGCATTGGGGTCCTTCTAGGCCGGCCCTGGGGGTATGTGCTCTGGGGCGCGGCTGGCACAATCTCGCTCTACTCCAACGTAGTCTTGTGGTTCATCGAAAGGATGTATGTCTACCCTTCGCGTGGACCACTGGCCTACTACACATATTACTGGGGCTTTTTTGTGCTGTGGGGAGCCGCAGCGTTGTGCTATACTGCTTTTCGATTCTCCGGTTTCACCATCTGAGAGGCGATCTGAAATGAGCTCTCTTTTCCCGTATGCGAATGTCGTCGCCGGAGTCCTCATTCTTGTCGTTGGCTTCTGCTTTCACTGGCTCGGTCAACTTGTGTCGGTTTTGAACTGGGACCTTGCGACACGAATCGGCCTTCAAGAAAAGGAGCTGCCCCCAGAATACAAGGTATATGAACATGCGATTGCATTCGCGGACACTGCGATGGCCTGGCTCTATGGTGTTGCTGCAGTCGGCCTGTTCCTCAACGCTGAATGGGGCTACAAGCTAGCATGGATTCCGGGCGCCATCCTTCTTTACCATTCCATCAGCGCATGGGTATGGGAGGGCAATCGCAGGACTGCAGGTCGCCGACTTTGGCCTGACTCTTTGAGAGTCGGATGGTGCACCGCTAATGCCATTACGGGCTTGCTTGCTCTTCTCGTGGCATGGGCAGGAAGAACCGGCTAACATATGTTCTAAGGAGTTGGACCAACATCGCAACGGCTGTCGGGTCGGTTGTCTATCCTGTGGACATGGTAGAGGAGACATTACCGGAAAACGTGAACCTCGTAGTTACGGATGGCTGGCCGCGAAAGTGTCCCGGCCCCAAGCTGAGCCTGACACTCGAGCATCTTGAGCAAATGGGGCGACCCGAAAGTATCGGATTACAGTATAGGTAAATCAGCTATCTGCGTTGCGTTTGCCTGGTCTCAGGCTGAAGCCGCCTGCCAGGCAATGTTTTCCCTGGCCAAAAAGCACAAGGTCGGATACTTCGATGTTCGCGCAGCTGATGGGTAGGTATGGATAACCGATCCCGGTGGGAAATATAAGTGCATTCACGGTGGTTAGATGTCAGGCGGATCGGAGTCGTCATGCAAAGACTGATCGAACTCTTCGACTGTGTTTGGGACTTGATTGAAGCAGCCGGCGTGTTAGCGAAACGGCCGGAGGGACATTGGAATAGCCGAGCAGGGATACCTGTGGCGTCTGCGTCACCGTTAGAACAGTTTGACGTGTCGAAATACTTCGAATCGGCGCTTGCCGCTGCTGAGAAATGGGGTTCCAAGCATGTTTCGAGTCTATTGAGAAAAGCGGCAAATTCGCTTGTCTGGTCGCAGAATGAGTCTTACTCGGAAGCAAAACTCGGGGACCACTTTATGAAGAACTATGCGACTGGTCTCCTGACCGGATCCGGAGCTCCGTTTGCTTGCCAGGCCCCCCCGTCAGGTTTCCTCCTATTGGGTCCAAACATAGAGTATCCCGCGCATAGCCATCTGGCGAAAGAGGTATACCTTGTGCTGACGCCAGGCGCAGAATGGAGCTTGGATGGGGAGAATTGGTTCTCTGTCGCGCCGGGCGAGGTTATCTATCACTCCTCAAGTCAGCGCCACGCAATTCGAACCCAGGAGACGCCGATGCTCGCGTTTGCAGCGTGGCTTGAAAGCGGAAGCCGCAGTGCCATCAACATTTAATGTTTAAGAGGCGATCACATTGATGTTTAAGATTTCAAAAGGTGCGCCCCTTCGGCGCTTCGCTTTTAAATTCGCACATCGCCAGCTTTAGCCTACACGCAACTTTACGAAGGACGGTAAATTGAAAATCCGCCGGGTTACTCTGGAAACTTGTCATGAAGTGGATGGCGCCGTGGTCGTTATTGACGTACTGCGCGCATTTACGACTGCCGCTTTCGCCTTCGACCGTGGAGCAGATGAGATATTTCTTGTTTCTACCGTCGAGGAAGCATTTGAATTGCGGAATCAGAATTCGGATTGTCTCCTCATTGGGGAGGTTGAAGGATTACCTATCAAAGGATTTGACCTTCCAAATTCCCCTACAGCCGTGGCAAGAATGGACCTGAGCTCTCGACGGTTGATCCAGAGGACGACCGCAGGAACCCAGGGAGTCGTCCTGGCGGCAAAGGCCGATCAGCTCTTTGCTGCTAGTCTGTGTGTTGGCGCACGCACTGCCACGAGCATCGAAACGCTCAGCCCGGAAGTTGTTACATTTGTCGAAACTGGCGTCCGTACGAAGGGAGGAGGCGATGAGGATGTTGCCTGCTCCGATTATATTGCAGGTTTTCTGTCCGGTACGCCACTGAAATTTGCGGACATTCGGAATCGGGTGCTGAATTCACCTGCGGCACACAAATTTACCGGCTCTGAAAATTCTGATTTCCCGCAGGCTGACGTAGAGTGCGCCCTCATGATTGACCGGTTTGATTTTGCAATGGAGGTAGAGCGAAGGGACGATTTGCTGGTATTGCGGCCAGTTAAATGAGGGGGTCTTAAAACCAATTTATTTTCCTTGACACATATGCATCTTTAATGCATATTAATGCATATGAGAACAACACTAAACATAGACGATAAAATATTGGAAAAGGCATCACGGTTGACGGGTGTTAAGGAGAAAACCTCTTTAGTGCGACTTGGTTTAGAAGCTTTAATTGCTCGCGAAAGCAGCAAACGACTGGCTAAACTGGGCGGAACCGAAAAAAATCTGCGTTCAATTCCAAGACGAAAATTATCCTAAGAACAACGATGATCCTTGTTGATACCTCAATTTGGGTTGCCCACCTGCGCCAAGGCAGCCGGCAGCTTGAAAAGTTGTTAATGGACGCTGAAGTTATGTGCCATCCATTTATCATTGGCGAGATCGCCTGTGGTAATCTGAAAAACCGGAACGAAATTATCTCCTTACTTCAGTCCCTTCCAATGGCTCCGACGATTGAATTTGACGAATTCCTATTTTTTATTGATCGAAATCACCTTATGGGGAAAGGTGTTGGTTTCGTCGATGTCCACCTCTTAGCGTCTGCTCAGTTGGCGGGAGTACCGCTTTGGACAGCGGATAAAAAGCTAAAATCTTCGGCTGATCAACTTGAATTGATATTCAAATAAAAGATAACCAATGGCATGATGATTGACGGGCTATATCTTGCGGTTTTGACGAGCCTTGGTTGATTAACACGGAAGGGTCTTGATGATATTCCGAGATTATACCCGCCCGCCACTTATGTCTAAATATTAAAGGAAGGCACGTTAATGCATCAAATTCTAGTCTATGCCGATTCTCTCAGCTGGGGAATCATACCGAACACCCGCAATCGTTTCAGCTTCGATCAACGGTGGCCGGGAGTAATGGAAATCGAGCTTCAGGGCCTGGGTGAATCTGTACGCGTGATAGAAGATTGCCTCAATGGGCGGCGTACAGTCTGGGAAGATCCCTTCAAATCCGGGAGAAATGGCATCATTGGCATCGAACAGCGCATTGAAGTCAATTCACCCTTGTCGCTGGTAATTCTTTTCTTGGGTACCAATGATTTTCAGTCCATGCATCAGCACAACGCGTGGCACTCTGCCCAGGGAATAGGTGCTATTGTTTCAGCCATTCGGCTTGCTCCGATCGAACCGGGTATGCCTGTACCAAAAATCCTTGTTGTTGCTCCCCCGCCAATTCAGAAGGCTAAAGGTCCAATTGCACCAAAGTTCGAGGAGGCTGAACATAAAGCTGTAAATTTGGCATCCGCGATTGAACAAGTTGCTAGCGAAACCGGCTGTGCGTTTTTCAATGCCGGTTCTGTAACAACAACCAGCAAAGTCGATGGTGTCCACCTGGATGTCGAACAACACCTTACACTGGGCAAAGCCATGGCAAAGAAAGTAAATCCATTGTTATCAGAGGACTAACACGTATCAAGGAGAGAATATTTTGATTGGCCTTCTTAAAGATGTTATTATTTTCTTCTGGAATAATATACGGCCTATTTCCTTACTCACGCTATCTATCGAGTTTCCATATATATTGGTCCAAAATTTCGAATACTTTACTGAGCTTCCAGCCGGCATTTCATCTTTCCTTTCCATTATAGTTTTTGTTGCGATTTTTTTAATATACCCCCTGTCGACCGGAGCCCAGATTTCATTATACTACAAGATAATAAACGGCGCCAATTTGGATTTGATGAAATGCATTTCCGAAAGTAAAAAAAACCTTACCAATTTAGTTATCGGAACCTTCATTTATCTGCTTTTAACGTTTCTTGGTTTAATTGTTTTTATAATTCCAGGAATTGTCATTGGGATCAGGCTATCCTTCTACTGCTTTCTTATCGTGTATGAAAATTATCAACCTTTAGAAGCACTCAGGGGAAGTTATCAAATAACGAAGGGCTGTACATGGCAAATAGCCAACCCGCTTTTGGTGTTGAGCATTCCGATTGTTGTTATCAACTCAAGTTTCGCACCCCTGAAATGGTGCAAGCTCCGTTAAATTCTCGGTTAAAGCATCCAAATAATGCTGAAAATCTTCGTTAATTTTAAAAATATCAAAAATGGTTGAAAATGAAACGA
>Ga0126332_10000388_pt1 | contig 16198 bp, 13 predicted proteins | sample InaspJWI42metaG_FD_94482 | JGI IMG/M metagenome (GOLD analysis project Ga0126332, IMG submission 94482) | Marine gutless worms symbiont microbial communities from Oahu, Hawaii - Inanidrilus sp. 2 OAHU.JWI-42 metaG | ecosystem: Host-associated > Annelida > Digestive system > Unclassified...
GGTGAATTCGGTCGTGAACCAGTTCTGGAAGTTGGAGGAGCGATAATAATAGGGCTCGATCATCTTGGCTTCGCCCATCACGAAGTCCCCCAGTTCGCCTGCCCGGCAGCGCCGCCGGGCGATCAGCGAGCGGCGGTCAAACCGTTTGTGATACTCGATCGCCACCATCAGTCCCCGCTCCCGGGCCACGCGTTCAATCCGGGCAGCCTCGGCGAAGCTGAGAACCAGCGGCTTGACGCACAGCACGTGTTGATCGGCCTCGAGCGCGTCCATGACCACCCGGAAATGAAGTTGATCGGGCACGGCAACGATGACGGCCTGAAACGGGTCCAGTTCTTCGAGCAGCTTTTTGTACAGTCCGGGTTGAGCCTCTTTCTCCGCGGCTGGATCAGGCAAGGCCTTAAAGTCCTGACCGGGGAAGGCCTCTTTAATTTCGGGATTGTTCTTGAGCGCCAGCAAAGAGGCCGGCCGGGTGCCGCAGACGGTCACCTTCCCGATCCGGCCGCTTCTTTGCAAGTGGAACACGGCCGGCAGGATTAGGTCGTGTGCGATCATCCCTGGGCCGATAATGCCGACGTCCAAAGGTTTGTGGTCTTGGTGCGCCATGTTTGCTATCATCCCTTTATCCCTATAATCGGCTGCATGGAAAGGCCAAAGTAATTTTGCATTTCATGTTTGACTATAATTTACCTCACGCAAAGTCGCAAAGTTTTTTTTGGTCTTTCTTTGCGTCTTGGCGTCTTGGCGTGAAAATTTAATAATCTCGCCTTAATACAATGATTTCAAGGCCATTTCCAAAAAAAATGACTTATCCCTGTAATCGGCTGCCCTTTCTTAATTCCACTGCAACCACCGGGCAGATGTCGGTGCAGGTGGCGCAGCCGGTGCAATCTTCTTTTTCAACCACTGCCGTCTTGCCTTCCATGGTTATGGCGTAACAGTGGACTATCTTGATGTATAGTCCGCAACCGTTGCAGACTATAAAACAAAATCCAGGTAAAATTGTCAATAAAACAGACAAAGTGAGTATATCTAATCGTTGACCAATAGATTCACGCATGATTAAATGCCCTGGCATTGCAATGAGGAGAAAACTTATGAAGTTTGAGACACTTGCGGCACCCGTTCGCATAGGCAGCCGCACGGCACCCAACCGGATTGTGAACCATCCCATGGAATGCAACGATGCCGATGCCGCCGGCAACCCTACCGATTTAACCCGCCGGCGCTATCTTAAGTTGGCCGAGGGCGGGGCCGGCATCATCAACGTCGAATCTCTGACGATCTCCGCTCTCAGCCGGGCTCGCAAAAACCAGCTGCAGATTACAGAAAAAAACGCCGAACACCTGGCCCGCCTGGTAAAGGAAATGAAGACCGTCAACCCGGATTCGCTCATCATTTTCCAAATCAACCATTCGGGAAATGTCAGCGGCGATTTCTCCGAGGTCGTGTCGTATTATCCAACCTATTACCCGCTCGGCAGTCCGAAGGTTCGAATCCTTACGGACGAGGATATCGAAAAAATCAAAGGCTGGTTCGTCCAGGCTGCTGTTATAGCTCATCAAGCCGGTGCTGACGGAATTGATTTCAAGCAGTGCCACGGGTACCTCGGTGGTCAGCTCCTGCGTCCCGCCAACACGAAAGCGGGTCGCTATGGCGGCAGTTTTCAGAACCGGACGCGATTTTTCAGAGAAACCGCACAGGAAATGAAAACGGCAATAGATGATAAAAAATTTCTTCTGAGTACCCGCATTTCCGTATATGAGGGCATTCCGGGCGGTTTTGGGACCGCCGGCCCGGATGAGGTTGCCGAGGATCTCAGCGAACCGTTGGCCTTTTGCCGCATGATCGAAGAAGCCGGATTTCATTTTATCAACGTATCCGGCGGTATTCCGGTGATGACCGCTGAAATCACCCGGCCGACCAAAAACTATCCGGCCGGCATTTACAGGCAATTCGGCTGGGTCAAAGCGGTCAGAGGCGCGGTCAGGATACCGCTGATCGGCTCGGCTTACAGCTATCTGAAAAACGGTAAAAACAGGCTGCCGGGCGATGATACCGAAAAGAAAAGTCTGCTTTATTGGGCTGAAAAAAATATCAGAGACGACAAGATCGATCTGATCGGCGTCGGCCGTCAGTCTTTGGCGGATCCGCTTTTTGCCAAAAAAGTACTGACCGGCGAGGTGGACAAAATCAAATTCTGTACCACCTGCGGTGGCTGCAGTAACCTGTTAAAATCCCAGGCGCGCGTTGGCTGCACGGTCTACAGCAGGTTTTACAAAGAAGAACTGCGCCGGGTAAGAAAGGAGAAAAAGGAATGAAATCCGCCTTGGCGGACTGCGAACATTTCGGCTTGAATGAGCCCAGCGAATGGGCGCTGAAACGAACCCTCTGAATAATTACCTTCGTTCTGCTTATTGGTCGCTGTAATGAAGGATTGAGATCGACATCAAAGGAGTACTGCGATGGATCCGGGCGTGAAAAGATTCAATGCACCTGCACTGGCGTACTTGTCCGAACAACAAATGCGTGACATTCACTCGGCAGCCATGGATATCCTGGAAGATTGCGGAACAACGATTCATCATGAAAAAGCCGTTGCGCTTTTGCACAAGGCAGGTGCCCAAGTTAAAGACGACTCGGGGGTTTATATCCCCAGCGGTTTGGTCGAATGGGCCATACGCCGAGCACCGTCACGTGTAACCGTTTACGACCGCAACGGGAATCCGTTCATGTATCTTGAAGGAACCAACGTATATTACGGCACGGGTTCCGACTGCCCGAATCTGTTGGACAGCTTTAGCGGCGAACACCGGGAGTTTCTCTCCAAGGATGTGGCGGATGCCGTGCGGCTGGTCGATGCGCTGCCAAATATCGACTTCACGATGTCCATGGGGCTGGCGCCTGATATTTCAAGTGACCGGCAGTATCAGCACAAATACGCCATAATGATCCGCAACTCCACCAAACCCCAGGTAGTTACAGCCGCGGATAAAAAAACGCTGAATGACATCGTAAATATCGCCGCCGCGGTGGTCGGCGGGCGTGAAGAACTCAGCCGCAAGCCCATCTTTGTTTTGTATGACGAACCGACCTCGCCCCTGGTGCACATCAACGAAGCCATGGATAAACTTATGTTCATGGCTGAAAACGGCCTGCCGACCAATTATTCCCCGGGAATCATGGCGGGTGCAACCAGTCCGGTGACCATGGCCGCGGCCATTGCCCAGGCCGATGCCGAAATTTTAGCCGGACTCGTCATCCATCAGTTAACGAGGCCCGGTGCGCCTTTTATTTTTGGCGCCGGAATGTCACCCATGGACATGCAAAGCATGCAACCCACCTATTCCTCCCCCGAGGCCATGATCACCCAGGCCGGGCTCTGTCAAATCGGGCGATGTCTTTACGATCTTCCCACCTGGGGATTCGGCGGATGCAGTGCCTCCAAACTGGCCGATGAGCAGGCCGTCAACGAAGCCGCCACATACATCATGATGTCCGGGTGGATGGGCACCAATCTGGTTCATGACGTCGGTTACCTGGAATTCGGGTTGACCTACTCCTTCGACCTGCTGGTGCTGTGTGATGAAATCATCGGCCAGATCAGGCGCATGATGGAAGGCATTCGCGTGGACTGCGAAAATCTGGCTGTGGATTGTATCAAACGCGTCGGCCCCGGAGGACATTTTCTGAGCGATGACCACACTTTGGCGCATTTCCGGGAAAACTGGCAGCCCGAATTAACCGATAGAAGCACTTACGACACCTGGAAGTCTAAGGGTGCGAAGACATTCGGACAGCGGGCCAAAGACAAAATCAGACATATTCTGGAAAATCATCGGCCCGAGCCCCTGCCGCAAGAAGCGGCGGCCCGGATCGATAAGATTTTAGATCATGGAGGTTCCAGCCGTGAGTAATGAAAAACCTTTTTTTATGAGAGCTCCCTGGGTATACGATCCGCAAGCCTGCCGGCCGAAACGCGACGACGCCCGTCTGGGGTTCGACACCCGGGCGCTGCATTCAGGTTTTCATCCCCTGCAAGATCCCCGGACGTTCAGATCGTTTGTACCGCCCATCACCCAGTCCATGACCTACCCCTATGAAACATTTGATAAAATACCGTGTCCCGTTTACGGTCGAACCCGGACGCCGATTAACACGTTGCTGGAAGAGCGTCTGGCTTCGCTGGAAGACGGCCAGGCCTGTATCACGGCCGGTTCGGGGTCCCAGGCCCTATTTAACCTCATCTTTACCATCGCGCGGCCGGGGGACAATGTGGTCACATCCTTGAACGTTTTCGGGGAAGGCTACAAACAGGCGGCCACCATTTTCCCGCAGCGCTGTCAGGTCGAGTTTCGATTCGTGCAAAATCCCGCAGATCTGCAATCCTGGGAATCGCACATCGATCGGCAAACCAAACTCATCTGGGTCGAAACCCCCAGCAATCCGTGCCTTTTTATAACCGATATCGCCGGGGTGGCGAATCTGGCCCACTCCCACAGCATCCCGCTGATGGTGGACAACACGACCGCGACTGCTGCGCTGCAAAAACCGATACGGTTGGGGGCCGATATAATTTTACTGTCGATTACCAAATTTTTGGGCGGCAATGCGACGGTCATCGGTGGCGCGGTCATCGCAGAGGAAGCCCTGGTTGAAGATATCCGTTGGAACACCACCGAATTCGTGGGATCGATCATGCCGCCCATGGAAGCCTGGATGACCCTGCAGTATATCGAAACCCTCTCAATGCGTATGGAGCGACACAGTGCAAACGCACAAGCCGTGGCCGAGTTTCTGGCCGACCATCCGCACGTGCAGCACGTCAACTACGCCGGCCTGCCGCACCACCCGCAGCACGAACTGGCCCGGCGCCAGATGAAAGCCCACGGGGGATTGCTGTCATTTGTGGCTTCCGGGGGAATACAGGGGGCGGCAAAAGTAATGAATGCGTTGCAACTCATCGTGCATGCGGTCACCTTCGGTACCAGCCGCACCATTTGCATGCATCCGGCGACCATCACTCATGAGCACATGACACCCGAAGAACGGGCGACGGCCGGAATCGATGACGGCTTGATCCACCTTTCCGTCGGGCTGGAAAATCCGAAGGACATTATAAACGATCTGGATCAGGCCCTTGCCGGGCTCTGATGAATGCCCCGATCCTTGGTTAACTCTTACTCGATGCTTTGCTTTATTGGTGCAAGACTTAGAGGGCTGGCAGCGATATACATGGAAGCCATGGCGGTATAGGATCCGGCTTTGGCGCCGATCAGGTTAGCGTACAAGCCAGGAAGATTGCCGGATGAATATTCTGTGGACGACTTTGCCGCTTCCCGTTGGTCACCATCGTCGATTTGTTCGTTGACGCTAATCAACCTCCTCGCGTCGCTGGCCTTTCCGAGGTACTCCAATTCAGAATCCATAATCTTGAAATCTAATCGACTGTGCGCATTCATTATTGTTCTGTTATAATTATCTAAATTCGGTTTTACCAGCGTACTCATTGGAACGTGATCCAGCCGGTGGCTATAGCTCACAGATTCTGTCTGCATCAGGTTATAGGAACTGATCAGGGAAAACAGAACCAGATCGAATTCGCCGCTGCCGCCGCCTCTCTCGATCATTAAAAAATCGTCGCCATGATCATGACTGCGGAAGTTGTACGACAGGGCCTGAAAGCTGTTGAATCCCACCCAGCCCCGGGTAAAATCGGAGTTTTGCGTGGCCGGGATGGAGGCCAGGAATACGCCGATACCGGTCTGCAGGGCGAAACCCGCACGTCCGAAATTGCGGTACTGGCGATCGGAAAGCGGGCCTTGGGTGGTGATGGCCAAGCCCGATGGAAAAGAGAGTTCGTGGTCCCACTTCTTGCCCTGGGATTCCAGGTATAATGCGTGCCCCAGTTCATGCACCAGCAGCGATGCGGCAGCGCCTGCTGCAACCTTCAGCCAGTTGGCACCTTGAAAAGATTTTAGGTTGACGCCGAAGAAGTAGAATTCATAGTCACTCTGGGCACCGGCAATTTGTGGTAAGCCCACAAGAATCGCAAATATCAGTATGACACGAGTTGTTTTCATAAGTGTTTTAAATAAATAACTGGATAAATTCGCCGGGCTCGTTCTAATATTTAGAGTGCTCGGCGTTGTATTGTTCATCGGTAATTTTGAGAAAAACTTTAGGAGCAGCTACCTATAATTCGGTGCGCTATCCCTGAACAACCTGATGGGTGTCGCTAATCGTATCGAGCAGCGAACCTTCAGTACCGGTGTCGTAAGGCCCTTGTCGTTGGTAGGATTGAATGCTGTAACGCGGAAATAGTCGAAGCAGTGGTGGGATTATCGCAGCTCTCAAAAATATGTTCCGTTTCATTGGTGCAGCGGATTCTATCACTGTTGTAAGGGCGGGACTTCGACGAGCTCAGTCGAGTCGTTTCAAATCCGCCCCTACAGTGTAATTAAGGAATTCAAAACGGAACGTTTTTCTGAGGACGGCTATAAATAATTTCCTTTATTGAAATGATTTCCAGACCAAGTTAGAAATCTTTTGAATCTTTGTCGTTGGGATAACCTACCCGGGTACTGTTCCTCTTTTCTAGCGAAGTAGGTTTTGTTTACTTTCACCATTAATCAGTGCTTTGGAGATTCCTATATTGTTTAAATAGGATATAGCCCCCCCAAACAAACGCCCAAATCATCAAAATCGCACCAAGCTTGTGTGAGATATTCGCCAGAGTATGATCGTAGCGGATTAAACCTGTTTCATTGAGAATATACTCCCAGTCATGGAAACCGTACGGTGAAGTGCGTCCGGTATTGCCGCCTAAAAGCGGCAGTGTCCGCGATCTGGCATCATTGATGTATGGCGACAGGTCAATAAAATTTTCCCCGACCCACCAGAGAGAGAATGAGGCTGCAAAAGTATCTCTGGTCTTTACTAAAAAAACCAAAAGACATACGAGCGGCATCAATAATTGTGCGAGACTTCCGCCGAGCGACGTCATGAATCTTCCAAAAGGTCGAAAAAAGATATGCCCGGCTTCATGGAAGGGGAGATTGACAAGGTGCCAAAAGCACTCGCCGCTGTAATTGGTTTGCAGGGGAGTAAAAATTAATTTCAGCCCCCAAATAAAAATGGCGAGAAAAAACACTAAGCGGCCGGCAAAGATCAGCGGGTTTATCTGCGGTTTGACATAAAACACCAATTCACGGATCAATTCTCCGATAGCGGCATCATTTTCTTCTACCACTGCTTCAATAGCGTTTGAACGCGGTGGGGCAGTGTTTGGTGGACGATATTTATTAAAAACAATACCGCACCTTACACATTCGGTATATTGATCGGCCTGCACGAAGCTGCACTTTGGACATTGCATACTATATTTTTATCCAATCAGATTTCACTTAGTTGCGGTTGCCCTGGTTCTCGAAATGCACGAAGTCGATCAGGAATACCGCGCCCAGCAATATTGCTTTCTGTGAGAGTTCGATTCCTTTCGGAAAGGTGATGCCGAAATTGTCTGCATCCGTGATCGCCTCCTTGAGCAGACCACTCCACTTCTTGGTTATTTTTCCGATCTGCTGACTCTCCTTTTTAATCTGAAATGTCCATGGGTGGAGAATCGGACCGAATAGTTCAAATATTTCATTGCCGTTGCGATCCAGAACCGAATATATTCTCCGCAAAATGCTAAAGCGCCGTTTTATTTTGCCCAAAGGGGCCCCATTTGATCTGCTGATGTCGAGCTCGTGAAAATAGAAGCGAAACGGCCGCCTTAATTTAAAAAGCCCGGTACCTTCCTTCGAAAACAGATCCATGGTAAAGGGCCGCATCGCCGTCAAAAAAAATCGGGTGAGAATCGTTGCCATGGAGCCGCCTTCCTCTTCGGCCTGAAACAATGCATTTCCCCGATGGTCCAAAACTGCATACTTGTTTTTGGTTTCAAATCCGGTCAGTATTTCACCCCATTCCTTCTGCTGTTGGATGATCAACACGTTTGTCGCAGCAAATTTATCCAGACTGGACTTTTTCTCCAGAGTCTCTCTGTCCTCGAATTGCTTCTGCTCTTTTTTCCTTTGCAGGAATTTACTGATGATGAGGCCACACCGGGGGCAATCTGAAAATGGTGTGGCACTCGAAAAGTTGCATTTCGGGCATGTTTGAGCGGTACGCATATTGTCCTCCTGTTCCTGGTGAAGCCGAGCGATATGGAAACTAACTATCAGACTAGAATATCGGCACTTTTTGCTAAAACTTGAGAATATCTCGCCGGAAGGGAGATGAATATGAATGCGTTCTATCTTGAGTCTTTTAAAAAAAGGAAAGCCCCGCCTGAAGCTGTGCAAGCGGGGCTGTAAGTGATGTAGGGCTGGATGTTTAAATTGAAGTGACTCAAATTTCGCAATCTATATACGGTCCGCATTCCGTGATTAGGGGGTGCGAAATTTGAGGAAGTGATTAAAAGCTATTTCTTCGCGAGCTCCAAGGAGCGGCGAACGCTCGAAAACCCCGGCAGCCAGGCACTCACAAGAATAGCCACTCCCATGCCGTCTACCCACAGAGGAACCGGAAGCAGCAATAGGATACCTGCCAATCCAAAAGCGATGCGTCTTGGCCAACCGATAACAGGTCTGATAAAGTCCGCACCCTGGAGGGTCACAGCAACGGCGCAGAACCCGAGCAACGCGACCACAGTGGCGCGCACAATTTCAAAGGGGGTTCCGTAGCCCAAAAGTTCGGGGATGTAAACAAAACCAATGGGCAATAAAATCAGGGCTACGCCATATTTGAGTGCGGTTATGCCAGTTTGAATGGGGTCTGACCTTGCAATGGCGGCAGCGGCAATGGCCGAGACACAAACAGGCGGTGTGACGTTTGAAAGGCAGGCTGCATAAAATACCATAAGATGGGCGGCGATGTTCGGCACACCCAGGGTCATTAAAGCCGGTGCCGCCACCACCGAAAGAATAATGTACGAGCCGGTGGTGGAACTTCCCATCCCGATGATGATGGAGATGATCATTACCGTAATGGTCGCCACGAAAAGCCTGCCGCCGGCGAACTCAACCAATATGGCCGAAAACTTGAGCCCCAGGCCTGCCAGCACGATACCGCCGATGATAATGCCCAGGGTGCCGATGGCCGAACCGGCTGAGCAGTTCGACTTGGCGCCTCCGGCCAATCCCAGGAAGACATCCCGAGGCATCATGCGGGTTTCTTTTTTTAACAGGGAAAGGGCGAAAGCCGAGACGGTCCCCCAGAAAGCCCCGACCTCGGGCGTATATCCCCTGAACAGAAGTCCCAATACGATCACCAGGGGCAAAAAGAAATACCAACCCCGCTTTAACACTTCCCGAGCTTTGGGTACCTCGGGCCGGGGCAGCCCCTTGAGGCCGCTGCGCAATGCTTCCAGGTCCACCATCAACAATACGAATATGAAATAGATCATGGCCGGAATGATATTGAGCATGGCGACTTTCAGGTATTCGACCTGGATGACCGTCGCCAGGATGAAAACGCCGGCACCCATAATAGGGGGCATGAACTGTCCGCCGGTTGAAGCGATGGCCTCGATGGCGCCGGCCACTTTCGGGCGAAAGCCGATGCGCTTCATCATGGGGATGGTAAAAGCGCCCGTGGCAACCGTGTTGGCCACCGAAGAGCCCGAAATGGAACCAAACAGCGCCGAGGTTACGGTTGCGATCTTGGCCGGCCCCCCCCGCCAACGACCGGTCAGGGCTGTGGCCAGTTCCATGAAGAAGCCGCCGGCACCGCTTTTTTCCAAAAATGCTCCAAAGATCATGAAAGGAAATACAAACGTGGCGAAAGTATAGGTGATGACACCCCAAAGCGCTTCCTGGGTGCTGTAAGTGAACTCCAGGATTCTTTCCACCGTTACGCCGTCATGGGAAAGCTTGCCGGGCAAATAAGGACCGTAATACAACTACGCCATGAAAATAATGGCCAGGGCCGGCAGAGCCGGGCCCAGGGCGCGGCGCGCTGTTTCCATAGTCAAAGTGATAGCGATTACCCCCATGATCAAATCCCATTGGCTGGGCAGACTCACCCTGTTTATGGCGTAATCGACGTATTGATCGATCCAGTAGCCGTAAGACACCGTGACCAGTATAATGCAAATGACGTCAAACAGGCTGTGACGATTGTCAGGAGATTTCTTGGTTGCAGGGTAGAGAAGGAAGACCAGGATTGAAGTAAAAAGCAGGTAGAAAGCGCGGTTGGTTTCAGTCGAGACAATACCGAAGCCGGAGGTATACATATACCAGCCGCCCATAAATGCTCCGGAACATGTAAAAAGAACCGCCCAGAAACCACTGAGGGTGCGATTTTTACCGGTTACCTCGGGAAACCAGCTTTGCAGGCCTTGCAACCAAGATGGGGGATTATTCAATACCATATTGCTTCACCAAGTAAAGAATCCGAGCCCAGAGGACCGGGCTTTGATTTCACCCCACAGGGGTGGAGTTTGCATTTAGACTTCAATGGAATGATGGAATGGTGGAATAATGGAATATTGGGTTTAAAAAGCGGTCCGCCGCAGGCGGATTAAACTATTATTTAGAAAATCGATCTAAAAAAGATCTCCTTCTTTATAAACCCACTATTCCAACATTCCATCATTCCATCACCCCAAGACATTTGTTTACGGTCCGCCGCAGGCGGATTGCCTCTGATCTGGTCCAGAGGACCAGGATTTCTAATTTTGATAATATTTTGGGACAGGCTGATGGTATACTATCCCAGTCGAGCCATATAGCTCGATTGGGACAGTACCTGAATCTTGCATGAAAATTAATGAGAAGGCGAGTCTACTTATTCCACAATCCCTTTTCCATATAGTAGGCCTCTGCGCCCGGGTGCATTTGAGCTCCCAGTTCCAGATAACTCTGCACGCCGGGGGCCATCTGTTTCCAGGTCTTGTAACCGTCTCCCAGTTCCTTGCGAAACTTAGGCTCGAAAACAAGTTTGAGGATGTCGTATACGGCCTGTTTGGGCACTCGTTCGTGGGCCACCCAATAGACGGTTAAAGTGGGCAGATCGATGTCAGGGACGCCTTTATAGGTACCTTTCTGCATTGTCACTCGCGTATAGAAAGGATAGTCTTTCATAATCTTGCCGAACTCATCGTCGGAAAAAGGCAGAATATATGCCCCTTTGGTTTCGGCCAGTTCCTTTACCGCAGCAGCAGGGGCAGAAGATTGGCAAAATGCATCGATCTGGTTGTTGGCCATGGCGCGACCGGCGTCGGCAAAGGTCATCATGCGCGGCTTGATTTTGTCCAGCATACCGACAGCCCTGAGCATATTGCTGCAGTTAAAAACGGTTCCGGATCCGGGCGGACCCATCGCCACGGTCTTGCCCTTGAGGTCGGTAATTTTTTTAATGCCGGTGGTGGGTCTGGTTATGAAGTAGGTCGGCCCGGCATAGGCCTTGGTGACGCCCATCAGCATATCACCCTTGGGAAAACCCTTGAAAGGGCCCTCCTGCTTGCGTGCCAAATAGACATGCGCCCCGTAAGAAATGCCCATATCCAGTTCACCTTTCAACAGGCGCTTGGTGTTTTCAGTTGAGCCCCCGGTGGAAACCTGGGTAATGTTGTATTGGGGCAGCTCACGTGAAATAATTGTCCCCGCTACCCCGACCATATAATACATCACGCCGCCCGGAGACGATCCACCCCAGGCGATGTTTATCTTATCCTGGGCGAATGCGGTGGTCTGACTGGTAGATTGGCCAAAGCAAAGCACCAACCCCACGACTAAACTCCATACCAATAATCTTTTCATTTTCATGGTTACCTCCCTACGGTCTTTCATCCCGGGCACAAAAAGTGCCGCGGAACAGTCTTGTTGCCATGAGCCAAGTGGCTAAACATTTCAGCTACCTGGGCTCAAAAGCCCTCTGGTAGATCTTCTCGATGTCTTCTACGGTTAAATTTTTAGCGCAGCGGGTAAGCAGGCGACGCTCGGCATGGGCTTCGACCGCCCAGCGTTTGATCTTGGACTGGTCGGTGATGCCGGCGTCGGGCAGGCAGGCCGGAAGTTCTGCGCTCTTGAGCAGATAGGTGATCGCCTCCAGGGCTTTCAGCGCGGCCTGGCGCACCGAAAGACCGGATATCCGCTCATCCATGGCTTCGGCCAATCTGGCAAACTTTTCCGCCCGCGCTGAAAGTATACCTTCAAAGCAGGACACCAGGATAACAGTGAGTGTCTCGCCGTGCGGCGTATGGAATTCGCCGCCGATAGGATACGCCATGGCGTGTACCAGGCTGGTGCCGGCGTTGTTGAGCACCAGGCCGGAGATCAAACTGCCAAGCGACATCCAGTACCTGGCATCTGCATCTTCGCCGTCAGCCACCGCCGTTGCCAGCCAGCGATTAATTATCCGCACTGCCTCCAAAGAAAGCGCGTCTGTAATCGGGTTGGCGTTTTTAGAAACATAGGGTTCGGCCGCGTGAATGAAAGCGTCTATCCCGGCGGCGGCGGTTACCGACCGGGGACAGGTGTACGTGAGTTGCGGATCCACAATCGCCACATCCGGCAGCAGGGTGGTGGATGCCACGGCCTTTTTTACCCTGGCTTCCGTGTCGAGGAAAATCGCGTGTTTCGTGACTTCTGCCCCGGTCCCGGAGGTGGTGGGGATCATTATGGTGGGCAGACCCCGTCTGGGAACCTGTTCTTTACCGAAATAATCTCTAACCTTTCCAGGATTGGTTACAAGGGCCGAGGCCATTTTGGCAACGTCCAGGATGCTGCCGCCGCCGATACCGACCACCGCCTCAAAGCCACCTTCTTTGGCTACCTGGGATGTCTCTTCGGCGATGTGGGTACCGGGCTCCGGTGTATCGCGGCCCTGGATATTGACCTCGAATTCAACAGATTGGTCTTTGAGGCGTTCGGTGGCTTTGTCCAGAATACCGGCTTCTTGCACCGACGGACCGCTAATGACCAGCACCTTTTGGGCACCCAGCTTTTTGACTTCCTGACCGAGCTTGGCAATGCTGCCGAACCCGAAGTGTATGGACGGGGTTTTGAAGGGAAATTCTTGGAACATGAGGGATGCCTCCTACAATTATGGATAAGAGAGATTTGAACGGCCAAAGTGAGCACAACCTATCGTGAACCAATAATTCATGTTGGCTAAACCAATCACAATTATTTGTCAACCATTTTTTTATCGGTTTACTTTCTTAAACGCTGGTGGTATGGTGAATGACATATGTCGCACATGGCTTGGAAATGTTGAATAATTTCTCAATGAACTTCCCTGCGGCAAGCCACGGGGTATCCATAAATGATACTTTCTATCCTAACGCAGTCCCGCTAAACTGAAGCGGGACAGGGAATTTAAACCGGCAGACTTCGCAATCTCCACCGCACATTCATTGGTGTCTGTGTAATCTGCGAAATCTGTGGATTAAAGAAACTTGTTGGAGTGGACCATGGAAATCGATAGTCGCGATCCGGTTCAACAGATAAAAGACCTTTTCGAAATTGACCGGCTTCAGCCGCAAGACCGTTTGCCGCCCGAAAGAATTTTGGCTGAAAGGTTGAATCTCTCGCGTTCGGCCGTGCGCAAAGCTTTGGCAGTCTTGGAAGAGGAAGGCAGAATCTGGCGACACGTCGGCCGGGGAACATTCGTGGGCCCGCGACCGAATGATGAGCAAATGGTCCTCACGACTGTAACGGCTGAGACCAATCCGGCAGAAATTATGGAAGCCCGGTTGGTGCTGGAACCCAAGCTGGCGGCCCTGGCAGCCCTGAAAGCAACCATCAAGGATCTGGACCAGATGGATATCTATTTAAGACGCTCGGTCGAAGCGGCAGCCATACCGGAGTTTGAGCACTGGGACAGCCTGCTGCATAGCGCCGTGGCAAAAGCATCGGGCAACTCGATGCTGTACTCTTTGTTCCAAGTGGTCAACAACACGAGGCAAGATGCGCTTTGGGGGCGATTAAAAGAGGCATCTCTCACGCCGGAGCGACGCAAACACTACTGCCGGCAGCATGAAGAGATTGTCACGGCCTTGAAGAACCGTGACGCTACCAGGGCTGAGGAAGTTATGCAAATCCACATCGAAACCGTGCTGGGACACCTGTTATCTCTTCCTTCCAAAAAATCTGATTGATTTTATCGCAGGCGACACGGCGCCCGCATGGTAAGGTGCGAGGCGAGTCAGAACTCGGTTCGCTTCGCTCATCCGCCGGCGGAGAACGATGGAAATTTGGAATATTGGGTCCTAGGATACTGCTGCACTCGGTGAATGCATTATGTTTTTTGCCACACGATATAGATACTTTTTCCAATCTTATGGCCGAATAGGGAATCGAAAATTCGCGATAACGGCACCATCAATCGGTCCCATATAATTATCTGGTTCTTGGTCGGATTGCCGGCTCGAAGTATGACCTTATTACCCAAAGATGCCAGGCAACCGATACTATCTAAATACCTCACTCTTAATAACTTTGTATCCGCAGGACTCATAGCAATTAAGCGCTTTTGATGATAGCGGCGAAAGTGGCCGATCTTTGCGTCGAATGCAGAATATAAATACTGGTGAGCCGGCACCAGAATTATAAGGCATCCTCTTTTTTTCAGTTTTTGGACTGCTTTTTTAATTTCAAGTTCATCTTTGTCTATATGCTCCAGGACATCGATATAGAGAATTGTATCAAATTTTCGGTCGCATGCGGGATGGTCAATGTTGCCAATAATAACTTGAGATGCTTGGCTTTTGCCGCCAAGTTTATTATCTAATGTTAGGGCAATACGTTCGGCTAACCTTCGATCCGGCTCAAGACATGTCCAACTTTTTTCACGGCCATTTATGAGCGCTTTTGTTGTTTCTCCAATCCCGGCGCCGACTTCAAGAACATGTCCCTTGATATATTGTCCGATTTCACGCCTGACATAGGCTTTCCAGTTAAAGGCCATTGCAAAAAGGTCTAATTCTAAACCAAGGTATTGGTGATCTTCAGCCATGGATCGTCCTGTTATTCTCGACAAAGTATTGCCAATCGCGAAGCGGAAGAAAACTTAGCCGATCGCGCGAATTGAGCATCAAAACAACCGAGAATGTCGCCAGAAGAAGTAAATTCAGCAATACAATACCGAGGAGTCCTGTAAGGTTGGTTGCCCACCCCGGAATGGCCAGACCGGTAAAAATTTTAATCAAAACAGTGGCCGCCAGCCCGGCCAATGTCAGTATTACTAACAGGCCGACAAAACATAACAATCTCACCGCAACCGTTTCGCCAAAAACCGAGATCGCACTCATTCCGTGGACCACTAGTGAAATGATATTCATCTTGGACTTTCCCGCAATCCTTTCTCCTCTGGGAATGGCAACCATTTCCAGCGGTAGTCTGGCATGAAACACCGCGGCGGCATAGTGGTTCCAGATTTCGGAAATCCCCATCAGGCGATTTAACAATTGGTAGGGGATAATACTGAAATTACCGACTTCAACTTTGATCCCGGTTAGGAAATAATGTACAATTTTATAGCTGATATAACCTAACTGAAAGACAATACCGTCACTTCGTTTGGATCGCTTGGCGAAAATAATTTTACGAAGCTCCCTTTTGCAACAATGATCTATCAGAGTTTTAACATCCTTGGGATCGTCCTCTCCATCACCGTCCATTATTAGTACCGCTTGACACACATAATTGGCGTAAATGTAGGAAAGACCCATGGCTATTGCCCGTTGATGGCCCAAATTTCTGCGAAGATGGATAATTTCAATTTTATCAATATTCGAGGGCGCTTTTGTAAGTTTAGCCGGTACATGTTCGGCTGAGCCATCATCCACGATTAAAATCGACACACTTCCGTCCAGGATGGCTACCTCATGATCGAGTTTTTCAATCAGCACCGCTACTGCTTGCCAGTCATTATAAACAGGGATGCAAAAGAATAAATTCTGAATACCCAATTGGCTGTTGGTACGATCCATTTATCACTCCACTCTTTTGTATAATGCCATCGCTATGATATAATGGCAACTATACACAGCGTCTTAAAAAAATGTGTATTCGTTATTTGAACCCATTAGTGTCCAATTAAGAATCGAATAATTTCAACTGGATATGGTTGCTAGTAATTTTATTTTTGTAGGCATCATCTGTGAGCGCCTGTAAAATGGGGATTTTCTCAAAAACTGTAACACTAA
>Ga0126332_10000389_pt1 | contig 16197 bp, 12 predicted proteins | sample InaspJWI42metaG_FD_94482 | JGI IMG/M metagenome (GOLD analysis project Ga0126332, IMG submission 94482) | Marine gutless worms symbiont microbial communities from Oahu, Hawaii - Inanidrilus sp. 2 OAHU.JWI-42 metaG | ecosystem: Host-associated > Annelida > Digestive system > Unclassified...
ATGCCGAAGAAAAATATCCCGGAACAGATTTGCGACTGGTCTACGAACTCGGGGGATATACATCCCCCAATTAAGCCAAAGGTGTCAGTTATTCTTCCCAGAGGTAAGGTGTCCTGAAGTTACATTGTCTGGAAAGTGTCAACACTTGGTAGCAAGTTACCCATTCGTAAAGCTTCCGGCCACCCGGGGTACCGAGCGGCCGGAGTTTTATAATTACTTCTTGGTGATCGGATACAGCTTCCAGAGATCAAACTGTGGCGCCGCATAAACCTTCCCGATATTGCTGCGGACGGCATGTTCGTATCTGGCCTGATACAGCATGGCATAAGGGCCTTCCGTCTGGATAATCCTGTTGGCTTCCTGATAAAGTGCAATCCGCTTGTCGTTGTCCATTTCCTGACCTGCCCGCTGGATCAATGCGGACGTTTCATTATTGTAGTAAACGTTGCGCCAGCATAATTGCTTGGCCTTGTAGTCGGCAAACGGCTGAGCATTGGTGTGGGGATCCACGTAATCCGGTCCCCAACGGGCCAGGATCAGCTCGTGCTTCTGGGCGCGGTATTTGGGCCAGAGCTGGGCTGAAATCAGCTTATTGAGCGTAACCTTGATTCCCACCCTGGCCAACGAGTTTTGCAGCGCCTGGGCAATTTCGGGATTGGGTGTCTGATCGCCATGATCCATGGAAACTGCAAAACCGTCGGAGTAACCCGCCTCTTTCAGCAGTTGACGCGCTTTTTCCAAATCTTCGCGGTAGATTGAGAGATCCTGATAACCTGCGAATCCTTCCGGGATAAACGAATTTGTCGGGCTGGCGGCGCCTCCCATGATATTTTCGATAAGGCCGTTGTAATTGATGGTATGCCGGATGGCTGTGCGCACCCGGTTATCTTTTAAAGGTCCCATGGTCACATTCATTCCGACGTAGTAGATGGTCGTAGCGGGTGAACCCTCAATCCGCAGATCCGGGTTCTTTTTGAGCTCCTTGATCTGATCGGGAAACATTTCCCAGGCAATATCGATATCGCCCTTTTCCACCTGCAGGCGACGGCTGGTGGCCTCATTGATTTCCTTGATCACGACACGCTTGACTTTGGGGGGACACATAAAGTGATTTGGATTGGCATCCAGGATGACACGATCGCCTTTTTCCCACTTGCGCAGAATAAATGGTCCGGAACCTGCTGAATTGCGCGCCAGCCAAGTCAGGCCCATGTCGCCGTCTGGATACTTGTCGGTTTTTTGAATATGCTGTTTGACCTCCTCCGAATCCACAACACTGGCGACACCGGCGGCCAGGCAAGCAAAGAAAATATCGCTGGCATATTTGTCATCCAGGGTTATCTGAACCGTATACCGGTCGATGGCTTTCACAGAATCTGGCGTAATGCCGAACTGGGTCAGAATAAATGACGGCTGGTCTTTCAGGGTGACCACCCGCTGGAAGGAATAAACAACATCATCGGCCGTCAGGGGATTGCCGTTGTGGAATTTTACCCCCTCGCGCAGTTTAAAGGTCCATGTTTTGCCGTCGGCAGAGACGTTGTAAGACTTTGCCAGGGATAACTCTGGTTTGTCGAACTGACCGGCCGGGAAATCGAGCAGACGATCATAAATCTGAGCGTCAATGCCGACACCGGAAAACTCAAATGCTTTGGCAGGATCCAGCGAAATAATATCGCTGGTTGCCATGCCGACCACCAGCACGTCCATGCGTCCTGCGGCATCTGCGTCAGGCGCTATTGATAGAGCAAACAGCACCAGAATTGCACTAAAAACCACAATCGATTTTTTCATCATGACTATGCCTCCTTTCAAGTAATTCTTGAAAAGTTTGGATTTGGTTCCCGGGCAATCACAATATATTAGGCTATTGAAATAATCGCCGGGTCATCCAATTCCACCCAAAAATAATCTTGCTTGTCTATTTGGTTGGCGGACCTCCTTTCGATCGAGCGATTAATCCTAATTGAGCGTGAACGCTCAATGTTAGTTGACTGTTGTTGGTTGTTAGTAGTTTTTTAAGAAGAATTTCAGCAGCGGCTTTAGGGACAGATTCGTATGTAGCATCTAATCCATGGTCGGTCAACAGGTCTGAAAAAGTTGCTCAAAAGCCATCCACATCCGGCTTGACGGTGAAATTAAGGGTTCGCGACGAAATAAACCTAACGCTGCAAAAGCCGGGAGGCTTCAGAGCCAAGGCTTCAAAGGAGAAGCCCGCCGGCAGAGGGCGAATAACATGCTATTCAATCGACGAGCAACGCAGCCAGGCGAGATAGATCGGCTCACTAAACTGTGAAGTTATCTTTTAGCGCGCCCTAAGCCTGGATGTGTTGACAGGGCATCCAATCACCGGATTGATCTCTCCGGCTCAATCTGCTATCAAAACAGTGGTGATCAAAGCCAAAATTATTATATTTGAATTCCCCTTTGCGTGCAGCGACGATGAATCCAAAATCAGATAATCCGCAGCAAAATACATTGTGTAGGCCGAAGGTCGAAGCCGAAATTCCATAAAACCTACCAGCTTGCTGCCGGGATAGAAATTTTAGCGCTTTGTTCCTTTATTTAAAATAATCCGATTCTCTCACTTTGAAAGGGGTTTAGTATGACACTTAAGACGGATTGGCCGGTTTTCGATGGACATAACGACTGCCTGTTAAGTTTGTACCAGCCGAAAGAAGGAGAAGAACGTTCCTTCTTTACCCGCAGCCCGCATGGGCACATCGATTTACCACGCATGCGGGAAGGCGGTTTGGGTGGCGGTCTTTTTGCCGTTTTTGCTCCTTCCCAAAATAAGCACGGCAAACATCCCGGCATTGAGCCCGGAAGCACTGAAACATCCTACGAAATGCCCATGGCGGCTGCTATTGATTTCTCCTATGCACAACAAATCGCCATGAAAGGAGTGGCATGCCTATATCGCATTGAAACCGAAGCAGACGGCCAACTGCGGGTCGTCCACACGGCCGATGAACTGGAAACATGCCTTCAGCAAGGCATCATCGCCGCAGTCCTACATTTTGAGGGCGCAGAGGCGATTGATCCGGAACTCGATGCACTCCATGTTTTCTACCAGGCGGGTCTGCGTTCCTTAGGCATTGCCTGGAGCCGTCCGAATGCGTTTGCCCATGGCGTGCCCTTCATGTTTCCGCGTACACCGGATACAGGACCGGGTCTGACAGAGGCCGGTCGGGAAATGGTAAAAGTCTGCAATCAACTGGGGGTCGTTGTTGATCTGGCTCACATCAACGACAAGGGATTCTGGGATGTCGTCAAACTCACCGATGCCCCTTTGGTGGTATCTCATGCGGGGGTTCATGCTGTGTGTCCATCTACCCGCAACCTTACTGACAAACAACTGGATGCTATCGGAGATTCACAGGGCATTGTGGGAGTTAATTTCCATGTATCCTTTGTGCGTTCAGATGGACAATTGAATCCGGATACACCGCTACAGGATATTGTGCGTCATATCGACTATATTGCCGATCGAATCGGTATTGACTGTGTTGCCATTGGTTCAGATTTTGATGGGGCTACATGCCGGATGATCTTGGGGATGCTGCCAGTTTGCCCAGATTGATCGAGGCTCTGCAAAATAATGGGTACGACAATGAAGCAATGCGCAAAATTACTCACGCCAATTGGCTGCGCATCTTGCGCCGGACCTGGAAATGAATCCTGCAATGGATCTTTAGTGGTTGTCAAAATAATGTTCCGTATAAAGTGCTAATCCAGAGGTTTATCAATTTGGCATATTCAGATGCTTTCCAACGCCTGCTTCAGATCCTGAATTATGAAATCGACCTTTTCTATGCCAACCGAAAGTCGCACCAGATTCTCGCTGACGCCTGCTTTGGCGCGATTCTCGGGGCTTAAGGCCGCATGGGTGTTGGTGATGGGTTGATTGGCCAGACTGGTTACACCCCCTAGACTGGTGGCCAGCTTAATCTTTTTGAGGCGATCCATAAATAGCTTGGTCCGATCAAAATCAGCATTTACTTCCAAGCTGAGCATGCCGCCGAAATTGCTCATCTGCCGCTTGGCGATTTCATGATCAGGATGGGATGGTAAACCCGGATAGTGTACGGCGCTTATTTTTTCGTGATGATCGAGGAACTCGGCAATTCTCATCGCATTTTCATTTTGGCGCTTTATGCGCAGTTCCAGCGTTCGAAGACCTCGCAGGGTCATAAATGCCGTCATCGGGTCCATCACACCTCCCAGAATTTTGCGGTAAGTCCATATCCTGTCAAAATACTCTTGGTTGCAGCAGACGATACCCGCTGTAACATCATGATGTCCGCCGAGATACTTTGTGCAGCTGTGAATAACGATATCCACCCCCAGATCGGCCGGATGCTGGTTGATCGGCGAGGCGAAGGTCGAATCGAGCATGATGATGGCGTTTTTTTTATGGGCTGCTTCAGCTAGCGGCTTGATATCGACTACGCGAAGCAGCGGATTGGTGGGTGTTTCCAGATACAGGATCGACAGTCCATTCTCGATTTCCGTTGCAAGCTGCTCCGTTTTCCAGCAGTTAACGAATACCGTTTCGATGCCCAGCGTCGGCAGTATATCATTGAATAATTCAAACGTTCCGCCGTATACCTCCTGCATGGCGACAATTCTCATTCCGGATTGGATATTAGCCAAAACAGAGGTTGCAATGGCTGCCATACCCGAGGCGAACCCCAGCGCATGATCATACGCTTCAATTTCTGCCAGCGCATTTTCAACCTCTACAACTGAGGGATTGTCCCAGCGCGAGTACAAGTATCCACTACGATTTTGGACAACATCGATCAAATCATCCGATTGATCAAATTGGTAGGTTGCGGTTAGATACACTGGCGAAATAACGGGTTTTCCTTTCATTGATAGACTCCTTTCCCGGCACTTAACATAATTTCTTTAGCCGCGATGAAAAGAATATTTGCACAGTCATATTGATTTTTCCTGCGCCTTTTGAAATTTTAAATTCATACAACCAATTAACCCAATGGTGCCAAATTGACAACTTTTGATTTCATTGCTTGGCGTCAATTTGACCGATTAGAAATTTTACTGAAATTCAATTGGAAATATGCTACGCCATATTCAATTTTCACCTCCAATGGCATACGATGTTAATACAAAGGAAAAGACTATGGAAAAAAAATTTATTATGACGGCATTCGGAAAGGACAGGCCCGGAATCGTGGCGGATGTTTCTCAAATTATCTATGGATATTCAAATCGAGGTATCGGAAGGTGCATCTCTGACTGATTTAGAGAAGGGTCTCGATCGCGTCAGAGATGATTTGAATTTGGAAATTACCTTGGTTTAATATACAGCTGATTATCGATTGCTGATGGTTTCGGTCAAGCCGATATTGCGCTTTTTGTATTCTGGCATCAAGTTTTCAAAACAAGCCGCCTTGCGGCCGACATACTCAGGAGGGCAAATCCCCTTTTGGTTGAACATGCTGTAGAGGATTTGACGCGCTACGATGGTGCGGGGGTGACCGGTCGGTTTTGGCATGGCGGTGGTTTGCGTCTTGTAGTCGTACCACTTCCCTGTCCTGTTCTACAAATCGTAAGTGTCGCGCTAAGGTGGAGTGGAGACCGCGGGGAGTCGCATTTCTGCTAAAATGAAAGAGCTGACAGATAAAAAATTTCGCGAGCAGTACATCGCCGATGTCCTGAAAAGGCATTTAAAGGTATCCATAAGAACCGAAGATATTGAATATATCGACCACGGGGTCATGAATTGGGTATTAAAAGTAAAAACATCCAGAGGAGCTTTTTTTCTAAAGCAAGCCCTGAAGGAAGTTAAAAAGCATACCGAAGTCGGACCTGAATTGCGGGCCGTTTCTCCGCAACGAATAAAATATGAAAATAATTTTATTGGCCGAATAAAAAACCTACTGCCGGAACGAGTGCAGATACCCCACATCTATTTTTATGATGAAGATCACAATATCCTTTTGATGTCGGATATCGCCGGAAAAACAGGGAAACTGCACGAACAGGCCCTTTTGGATGAAAATTTTAATCCCGCCGCGGCTGCCAGGGTGGGTCAGTTTTTAGCTCGGATACACCGCCGGACGCACGGCAGGGGGCATGTGATCAGGCAAACTCGCGCCGCAGATCAAAAAAACTGGCTACGCTTTTTACGGATGCGAACAGTCGATGTTAACTCAAAGTCGATTGAAACCGAAGTGTTGGATGCGTTAAACCGCTTTTATGATACGGTTCTGCAGAATCATACCCATGAGGTTTTAATCTGCATCGATTGCTGTCCTAAAAACATCATAGAAAAGCCCGATGGCAGAATCGGGATATTTGATTTTGAGCTGGCCACCGGCGTGGGTGATCCGGCCTACGACCTTGGATTTCTGATAGGACACTACCTGATCCACGCGCTGCTTGCCAAAGATCCCGATAGGTGCCTGCAGGCGGTTGAGAACGCTGTATATGCCTATAATAAGGAAATGAAAGACTCGCAGCTGAATGACCAGCTGTTGCTTAGAGTGCCAAGATATGCCGGTGCAACGATGTTGTATCGCGTAGCCGGCGCAAGCAGACTGAATTATATTATCGAAAATAAGCGAGATGAGATCCTCCGTAAAGGATCCAAATTGATTCTTATGCAGTGTAAGGGCGATGTAGATGGAATCGTGATGCATGTAAGGGAGTCCATCACAAAACCGTTGCATTAATCCGACGACAATAGATATCTAGAAGAGGTTCAAAACCACGCCCATACAAGACGGATTGGCCACCAAGACACCAAGGCGCAATGATGATTAGAAATTAAAAAGCTTTGCTTTTCGCTTTGTGTCTTGGTGCCTTGTGGCAACTTATTTTTCCACCATACTAGGCGGGCAAGCCCTCAGATAAGATGCAAGGTCTGCTGCCAACGTCCCTTAAAGGTTTCAATCACAGGAGAACGCGATGAATTTGGAAAAATCGAAAGCTTTGCTGAACGCGTATGGCGAAATTATTCCCGGCGGGGTGCATTCCAATTTTCGCCAGCCTGTCTATTTTGAGCGGGCCGACGGGGCCCGGCTTTGGGATGTGGACGGCAACGAATACATCGATTGTGTGGTCAACAATGGCGCTTGTATCCTGGGCCACGGCGACACGGACGTTGCCGCCGAGGTGCAAAAAACCTTGCAACAGGGCCTGACGGCGGGACTGGAGTCCGAATTGAGTTTGAAAGTGTCCGGGCAGCTGCATGACATGATACCGTCCGCCGAACAGGTGCGCTTTGCCAATTCCGGGACCGAAGCAGTCATGAAATCCCTGATGATCGCCCGATGCTTTACGGGACGCGAAAAAATTATCAAGGTCGAAGGGTCTTACCACGGCTGGTTTGACGAGGCCCAGGTGAGTGTTCACCCGGACCCGCGCGTGGCCGGTCCGCCGGATCGACCGCTTCCGATTCCGTCCACCGGTGGCATCCGGCAAAACACCACCGACACTGTCCTGGTTATCCCTTTTAACAACCTCGAGGCTTTAGAGCACACTCTCGAAACTCACAAAGGCGAGGTCGCGGCGCTGATCATGGAGGCGGTTGTTTTCAACAGCGGCTGCATCAAACCGCGTCCGGGATATTTGGAAGAGGTTCGGCGACTGACCCGCAAGCACAACGTAGTCTGGATCCTGGATGAAGTGATCACTGGTTTTCGGCTTGCTCCAGGGGGCGCTCAGGAGCGATTTAATGTCACACCCGACATGAGTGTCTTTGCCAAGGCCGTTGCCAACGGCTGGCCCCTGAGCGCCGTCGTCGGCCGCAAGGATATCATGTCAGTCAGCCGTCCGGGCGGGCAGGTGCTGTACGGTGGAACTTACAACGGCAACCAGGCCACTGTTGCGGCAGCCTTTGCTTGTCTGGAAAAGCTCAAAACCGGGCATGTCCAGCAACATCTTCAGACCTTGACCGCACGGCTAGCCGATTTATTCCGGGAACGTGCGACTGAAAGGCGCGTCACCGCACGGCTGGAACAATTCGGTGGTAAATTCCAGGTGTTCTTCACCGATCAAGAAATTATCGACTACCGTACTGCCTGCGCGTCCGATCAGAAAAGCTACCTTCTGTTTCAGCAAACTGCACTGAATGAAGGTATTTGGATGAGCAGCGGCTATCTTTTCCACCACGGCGTCACCTACGCCCATTCACATGAGGACATCGATAATATCATTGATGCCTTCGACAAGGGTTTGAATCAGGTTAGTAAGTACCGCGGGTAGATCTCTCGGCCATATCCAGCCTGCCATCAAATATAATCCGCAGTTTGCAGTTCAGAAGCGGCCATACCCTACTCTAAATTCAGCTCAGGGATCTCCACCACAACCTGGTGATGTTCCTTCAAGTTTATTGCCTATCAACGTTTTTCTATTTGACAATTGGGGGTGGTTTCTGGCCTTATTAACACTGAGCCGTTTGGCGATGCGAATTAAGGATATGGTTGAGGAGGTAAAAATAGTTGAGGCGTTTGAAATCGAAAGTGATTCCTCGCCGTTTGCCAATAGCGTGGATTGATTTACACTGCTCTTCTACCTTTATCAGGGATCATTAATTCTGACCTAAATCCGGCGTACCGCCAAAGTCAAAAGAAAAATATACTAATAAGTTAATTGCCGGATAAGACACGCGCATAACAAAATACTACTGAGGAGGTGAATAATGACCAACCGATATGCCCAAAGAGGAGAACACATATCTGCAAAAAGATCAACAAATGACTATTCGGAATTCCGGGAAATGTGCCGGCGCTATAAAAAGCGAACAAAAATCGTATCTGAAGGCGACTCCTGGTTTGCCTATCCGCCGAAGTGGCTTATTGTCGGAAAAAGCAGCAATGTTATTTCTTTTCTAAAAAGGAAAGAAAAATTTAATTTTTATGAAATGGCCAGAAATGGGAATGAAATTGTTGATATTCTGTCAGGGGACAGCAAGTTTGATATTTTGAAGGCTGTCTCTGAAAACAAGGTTGATTTTTTGCTGATTTCAGGTGGCGGAAATGACCTTGTAGGCGCATATGATTTCGAGTTTATTCTTCAAAAAAACGAATCAGGTCAAAATCCGGAAGATTTTATCAGAAAAGATCGGTTTGATCGGAAAAAATCAGTAAATCAGAATCGTATTTTTCGGATTTGCTTGACCGTATTATATGAACCGTACTGCATAGGTAGTGTGAAAACTTATCCTCAATTAAAAAATTGTGGTCTATGGCACATTGCTAAAAATCGGGCATAGTATCTATGATCTCAATCCTATAAAGTCGTCGATGATGTTGGGTATAAGGAAAAGAGCTGTCGTTGACTGGTGCGGTTGTAATTATGCTTTAATTGGAAGACCAGTTTTATCTTTAAAGGATCCAACGGCTATCATGATGATATCAATTAAAGCCCATACTCCCAACCCGCCTATTGTTAATAGTTGCAATATCCCTGTACCAATTTTTCCAACAAAGAAACGATGAACTCCAAGCCCTCCTAAGAAAAGGGCAAGCAAGAGTGTCGGTACAAAACCTTTTTCACTTTTTTGGACATCATTTTCGTTCATAATAATTCCTCCTTATATTGTATTAGAATTAACAACCGGGCCAATCAACGACATAATCGATAAGTATGCAGGAAGTTTAATAATAATTCAGATTTTTAATGTGCATACGTCACAGCCTTTTGGCAAGTTTGCCCTTAGATAAAAAATCAGAGCTTATCATTCAATCAATATCATATCGGCACCTTTATATAGTAACTAAAGTCTTTTTTTCATTTCAATTTTATATTCGCCGCCAACCTCTATCATCGACCTAAATCTATTTTCATTTGGTGGATTGCGATGGATAAAAAACGAAGGGGTCAGGTCTACACTCTCGACAGGATCGATTTGTCTGTCAAGAGTGTAAACCTGATATTCGTATAAAGGGCAGTAGGTATAAATAGAAATGTTACTCAATAAAATGGGATACCGGGTTATAGCCACTCGGGATGGCAAAGAAGCCATCGAAATCTACCAATGACACAAGGATGAAATCGCCGTTGTCGTGCTCGACATGGTCACGCCGGGCATGGGGGGCGAGGAGGTTTATGCAAATATCAAAAAGACCAATCCGGATGTAAAAGTTCTCCTTTCAAGCGGCTAGAGCTTAAATGGCCAGGCAACAGAACTTTTTAGGCGCGGCTGTAATGGATTTATCCAAAAACCCTTTGGCATACAAGCGCTGTCGAAGAAGATTAGAGAGATGCTGGATAAACCCTGAATGATATCTTCGTTTTCTTCTTCAAGAGCGAAATAATGGAAAATCCAAGGGAGGATGCTGTTCGTCTAAGGCACAATGCCCATCACCAGCTGCCCTTCCACCGAGCCTTTTTTCACCGGGTGCTGCTCCTGCCCGGTGGCGGCCGGAACCTACTCGGAAACGTAACGGTAGGCCTCGTCCACGCTGATCAGCCCGTCGGCGTTGGTGTCGGCCGGCCCTCGCAGCCCCTGCACCAGATAGTAAGTGAACACACCGTGACCCAGCTCGTCTTTTTCCACGCTGACCTCGTTGGCACTGGAGGCGGTGATGATCACCTTGCCCTTGCCGCCGGCCAGCCGCTCCAGGAACCGATCCGACAAGTTGGCCCGCATGCCGGTTATGCTTACCGTGCGTCCGCCGCTCGCCCCGCTGTAGCAGGCATCGACCACAAAGACCAGCCGTTCGGATCGGATCCGATGAAAAATGTGCGCCACCTCGCGCATCGGCAGCGCCGAGGCATACAGGTCACCGGAATCGGCCCCGTAAGGCAGCATGTATTTCTCCAGCCCGTCGCCGTCCGGGCTCAACATGTCACGCTCGGTGGCCCCGTGACCGGCAAAGTAGATTATCACCATGTCATCGGCACCGGCCTTGTTCTTGATCCGCGTGCCCAGCGTTGAGCGCAGATTCTGCAGGGTGGCCTGCTCGTTTAGAAGTAAAAAGACGTTTTCCACCGGCACCTGGTTGCGCTTCACCAGCAGGTCGTAAAAAGCCTTGGCGTCGGCCACCGCATACTTGAGCGGACGGATATTCGGATAGTCGTTGATGCCCACCACGACTGCCCACAGGTTGCGCCGCCGGGAGATGTGATGCACCGTGATGCTTTTTTCGATAAACAAGCCGTCGGTGTCGAGCGCGTGGATTTTGATGCTGTTGGCACCGTTTTGCAGTGCTATGCGCTGCTCGATATCCTGCCGCCGTGGATAACTGCCTTCGGCGATACGGATGCCGCGCGCTGCACCTGGAGCCAGCTTACGGTTGTTGACGTAAATGTCGATCTGCTCCAGGCCCTTTTCGTCCAGGACCGCGCCTGACAGCTGCACATACTTGGTTTCGGTGCGCGTGCCGTGCTCTGGTGCGGCGATCAGCAATACCGGCGGGCTTTTCACCCCTTCGCTGAGCTTGCTCAGCAGCAGCTGCTCGCGCTGCTCTTGCTCTGCCAGCTGCTGGCTCAGCTGCTCGCTCTTTTGCTGCTCCTGCTGCAGTTGCTGTTTCATGCGGTCGAGTTCGCTCAGTGTGGCTTGCAATGACGTCAGCTTGGCTTCCAGCTCCTGGACCTGCTGCTGGTCTGAAGCACTGACAGCTTTATCCTGCAGCTTGTTGATCTCTTGTTGCGTCTTTTCCGCCTCTTTTTTGGCCGCTAGTTCGGCCATCTGATACTTTTTGTACGTTTTAAAGCGGGCGAGTTCATCCTGCAGGGCCTTGTTCTTCGGTTTCTTTGCCAGCTGCCGTTCCAGGAAGTCGACAATTCGAATATAGTCATCATTGGCCCAGATAATGATGTCCACGGAAAAACCACCAATGTCGTTCATGTAGTATTCCGGATTGAGTGGTTCACCGTTGTATTTCAAGCCGCCGGTTTTGTATCCGAGGTAGAGTTTGCCTTCGTGATGGCTGAAATTACTGCTGTTGTAGCCCCTGATAATTGGTCTGAAGTAACGTGAGTTTTCATCACCGATCCGGGCAATCAGCGGCCAACCCAGATCAGGGGTCACATTTTGGTATGTGCTTGGGCAGGCAGGATGGGGACAAAAGTTGATGGAGCCGGTTGCCAGGATGCTGACCGAATCCGATCTATTGATATACACACCAGTGTCGATCATCCCCGGCCTGCCTCCGGGCACGCTGGCATGCTTATAGAGTTTAATTACCGGCGGTAGGTGCGCCCCCTTGTCGATCTTGATGTTCGCGGCAGAGCAGCTGATCAGTAGTGTGGCGAAGAAAAAAAGGCCGGCCCGAAAAAGGTTGGATTGTCGCTTTATCATGGTATCCCCCTCTGGAATATTTTGTTTATTACAAAGGATACGGATTAGAATAATCAAGATGCAATGCAAATATATCCGCGAAAGATTACCCGGGAGAAGCGATCAGCAAACCAGTTGAAAGCAATAAAAACCACTTAAACTACTCGGGTCGAAATGTCAAAAAAAAGATGCAAGTATGGCACGATGCTGCAACTGGCTTTGTCCCGCACGCGGGAATATAATGCGGATCTGGGTGCAGCCGAATTAATGGGCGATTCAGAAGCTTTGGCATCCGCGCTGTCTAAAATGGATACCTATCACAACCGGTTGTTCCGGAACATTCTCTGTCCGGGGTATGCTAGAAAAGCCGGGTCTTCGCTTTTAAGGACACATCTGCCGACAAAAGAGAGAATTATAAGGCTGCTCGAAATTCGCAACCAACGCCCCCAAAGCATCACGGATGTTTTTTTTAAACCGCATGATAATAGATACAGAAGAACTATTTGCGCCATCCCGCAATTCAAAGTCAATGGTTTTAAAGCGGCCACGAACACCATCACTAAAAAAGGCCGGCGCAAGGAAATAATAATCTTGCCCCGGCCATGAATTGTACCGATTCCAACCAATTCGTTTAACTCAATTAAATTTATCCTTTTTTAAAAGCGGCTAGCAAATTGCGGTCGAAGGTTTTCAAGCCTTTTATTTTATTAAGTTGACACACCGATAGATGTAGCAGATCTCTAGCGGTTAAACCGGGAAAGTTATCGACGAGATTGCGTGCATGTAAAACGGCAGCAGAATCGATAGGGATGACTTGATCAATCCCTTGTGTAGCAAGCTCCAAGGCGGCATCAAGGGTTTCCATACGCTCCACGGGCAAATAGACATGCAGCAATTCCTGTAAAACTTCAGCCGATGTGACCAATCTTTTTCCCTTATTGCTGGAATCTAAAAAAAAGTTTTGAGCTTCCGTTTTTAGTGGATGGGACCGCCCGACTGCATAGATAAACACATTGCTGTCCACAAAAATCATGGTTTATTTCCTGCCTGATAGCTGTCCAATATAAGTCTCTTATGATCCTCCCAGTCCGGCTCTACACCATTTTCTCTCTCATCGCACTTTCGAAAGAATCGTTTCAGGGAATCCGGATCTGTCAAACGTTGTTGCTGCCGATTTATCTCTATCATTTTTTTGCCCGCATCGCGCAACCAGGCGCTGAGAGATTTCGACTCTTTCATCGCCTGAGATTTAAATCGAGTCACTTCCTCCTCATCCAAAATGACTTGAACTCTGACTAACATTTTGACTTACCTCCCGGAAGAATGCGTCTATAATCTTATTATACATACACAACTTTAATACACATCCTTATTCATTGTCAACAGGATTAATTAAATTACAGAAATCTGGAAAATTGTCTCTGTCATCAAACCGGTAAAAGCCACTTCATGTCAACGTTCAACGACCTGAGTGCCGATGGCCGCTCTCAGGTTGAGGTTTGAGCAGCCCGTTTGAAACTCATATAATCTGCCCGCTATTATCGGCCACAGATGCACACGGAAATTTACAGATATTTTCTTAACGCTTAAGTTTTCAGATGTTCTTTACTTGCCAGGATAGGTGGGTTTATTTCCGGATAATTCCGATAATGGCTCAGGTAGAACCACAGGGTGAGAATCGTACCGGCGAAAATCAGCGCTCCGCCAATATAGAATATATTCCCCATCCCCAGCGTATCCAAGATAATTCCGGAAAGAACGGGCGAAACAATCAAACCCAGGCTCCAGGCCGCATCGAATAATCCCATCATGGAGCCCATGCCTACCTTGCGCCCCAGCCGTCCGGCGATGACAAAACCTCCCGGTGCGGCAAAACCATTGGCCGCCCCCATCAATATATTCAAAGCCAGAACTGCCCTGAACCCATCGGCAAAAGGCATGCATGCCACAGCGATGCCGGAAACAAACGTGCCGGTGAACATCATAATTGCGGGATTGATTCGATCGGCCAGACTTCCGCAAATCCGCTGAAGTATGGCGATCAGGAAAACGTTTGTACTCAGGACAATGCCGACCTCGGAGCTCGTAAGGTTAATCCGCAGGGCCAGCAGAGGCAGAAAAGTATAGACGGAACCCTGCCCTGCCGCGGCAAACAGCCTTATCAAAAAAAGTGCCTGGACAATCCGGTTGCGAATGATATTACGCAAAGGCTTGCGATCGGCTTTTTCTGAGTGGTGGGTTTCGAGTTGCCGCTGACCGGGAATGGAAAACAATACGCCCAGGAAGGTCAGCAAGGCCAGGCCGCCCATGGTGAAAAAAGCCGCATGCAGGCCGAACAAATCCCTGATGACACCACCCAGCACAGGACCGGCACCCACGCCCAGCATCATGGCCATTTGCAGGGTTCCGATGTAAAGACCCAACCAGTCTTTCGGTGCGATCTCGGCGACCAGAGCCATAGCAACCGGGGTGACAAGTACCGTAGCGGTTCCGTGAATCAGCCGGACACCGATCAGGGTTTCCACGCTATTTGCTAGAACATAGAGAATTGACAAGAATCCATACAGAATCAGTCCGGTGGCTATAAACGGTTTACGTCCCCATCGGTCTGAAAATCGGCCCACAATCGGATTTGCACCGCCGCGGGCGACATTAAAAGCGGCGATGATCAGGCCAACCTGTATTCCCCCTGCGCCCATATCGACAGAATACACGGGTATCAGCGGCCAGATAATACCCAGCCCGACCATGGTCACACCCACGGCTGTCGACAGCCAAAAAAGAATCCAGTCCGCAGAGCGGGCGGTTTTAGGGAAGGAAATTGAAAGGGGCATCGGTTTGGGATATATCAGAGAAAACTAACCAGTACAATTGGTTCTTGATTCGAATTGAGTTATTCAAAGCTGGATGATCTATCTCCTATTGCGATGCCAACTTTATCATCCCAGTGGAATCCATATGGCCCCTCTACGAAAAGTATCTTGCCTTTGGCTATTATCATCTTAAATTTTTTGATAGGACATGAATGGGACACTGATGAAAGCTGATATCCAAATGTTAACGACTGTATCATTTACCAGGCAAATGCTGTTTTCATCCGGCAAGGCCAGCCGGGCGAAAAAGTCAGTGTTTGTTTATATGCGTATATGGCTGATTATTATTACATCATTTCGGCTGTCTCCGTTTGCCCTGGCCTGCGATGAATTCGTCTCATGGGTCGCGCCGACCAAAAGAGCCTATCACCGAGCCCATCGTGTTTATCCGGTTCCGACCGAATACCGCCGTTGGGCCAACCGGTATCTCCCGCGTTTGTGGGTTCATCCGGACAGCTGGCAGCCTATTGATTTTGAAGCGTATCTGGCTAAAGCGACGTTAGTGAGCAAGGCGGACGGTCGCACTTTATTATCCCGTCCCACTGCCACCCAAGTCTCTTCACTCAGTCACGAGGAGCAATGCAGCGCCTATATGAAAGCCGATGAAGTAGCACCTGCTCGCCCCGCTCCGGTCTATGTTCAAGTATTCAGGGACCAAAACCCGTCTGCCCCGCACGATCCGTGGATTTTCATCAAATACAACCTGGTCTTCGACTGGAGTGGCCTGGCTGAAAAAATCAGTCCATTGAGCCGCATGGGTGCATATATTTCCGGGGGAGAATTGGATAAGTGGCATCGCCTGGATGTGCACACCGCCGCCATTGTGGCGGTTGACGCCGCCGGCAACTTACGGCTACTCACCCTTGCCCAGCACAACACCCAGCAAACTTATCTTCCCGGTGTCGATTTCCCTTCCGGCCGGCCGCCCATGCTGGTAGCTGCAAAACGAAGCAACGAGCTGTACCTGGATAATGGAGTTACTTCTCCGGTTTCCCACCGTGTGGTGCCGTTTTTTGACGATGTCGCCTACCTGATCGACCCGGAACAAAAACCGCTGTTTTGGGC
>Ga0126332_10000390_pt1 | contig 16193 bp, 8 predicted proteins | sample InaspJWI42metaG_FD_94482 | JGI IMG/M metagenome (GOLD analysis project Ga0126332, IMG submission 94482) | Marine gutless worms symbiont microbial communities from Oahu, Hawaii - Inanidrilus sp. 2 OAHU.JWI-42 metaG | ecosystem: Host-associated > Annelida > Digestive system > Unclassified | place...
TAGCCAACGGCGGCGCGCGGCAGCGAAGAAGGCGGGGCAAAATGCATAAGCGACGTGCATACAGAGTTTCTGGATTATTATGGAATGATGGGATTATGAGATTATGATGAGAGGACGATATTATGCTATGATAGGATGATGAGGACGATGCGGATTAGCGTGTTGAGAAGTGAACGTAATAAGGACTGATGTAAAACGTGTTGAACGATACTGTAATGAACATGTATATAATGTAAATAAACGAGTGTCGATAAGTGAGAAGACTGGTGATCTAAACAGTAGGCCTAAACAGTTACTCTCGGAGATAATGAACCATACGCTACCACGCCACCGACGTAAAAACAATTGACGCAAATATAATAATAGCGACAACGCACTGCACGTCCGTCTGTCCGTCTGTCCGTCTGTCTGTCTGTCCCATCACTCGACAGCAGCAGGTTTGTCGCTGGATATCGTCTGCTACACATAAAGTAGATGCAAGGCAAAGCCCAACATTGACCTGCCCGGCTGCGCCAATAGCTACTGGCGTGACGAAAATCAGTTCTGTGAATAAAACCAACAAAAATTGGTTGTCGTGGCAACGTCCGTTGAGAAATGGAAAAACTAATTTCAGACTCGTACAGCAATAGTTCTACCAAACCGGCAAAATTTGGCGAAGATCGGTCCGGTATTTTGAGATTTTTTGATAGGAATCATTAAAAATTAATAGGTAAGAAACAGAAGCAGAAAATATAGCCCGCCGTGCCCGCTTTCAGCAGCCGTGCGGGCTAAATAAGTAACGAAGTGAGTAAATCGCAGGACGCTGCACGTGTGTAGGAAGCAAAGCGCAGACAGAAGGTCGAAGACGAGGAGGGAAAACAGCGCGAACGTGCTCTCAAGAAAGCCGAGTTCGAGAAGTGGAAAAATCCACCGCAACCGAATTTCGTGATTTCCAAACGATCTGGTTCCGCGGACGAGGAACAGGAGGTAGGTTGTTTTCTTCCTGTTTAGTGTCCTATTTGTTTATGATTTAAAAAAATAAATTTTATTTAGGCAATTTCAAATGTTTTATTGTAGTTCACTTTATTGTCTCTGTAAATGAATATATGTATGCGAATATAGTAGGAACAGTTATCGATATACCATGTAAATTTTAACCCATTGTAGAAATTGTCGTTGATAGTACAACATAGTACGAATAAAACGCGCAAATGTAATTTTATTTATCATCAAAATTAACCACTATTTCAAAAGCTTATACTTTACTACAAAAACAGTCAATGATGACATGGTAACATGGCATGGACGGCTGTTAATGCTGTAGCTTATACTTAGCCTTGCTGTTCCAGCTCATTTATTATGTGTGTGTAAAATGTATTTCATGAGCAAACAAACAAACAAACAATAAAACAACTCATTTTACCACTTTTACTGTACAATGTAATTACCTGGTAATTTTGACATTTTGGTTATCGTCATTTAATAGATATTTTTTTTATGTGTAACACTATTTTGCTGAAATGTTTAACGCATTTGCTGCGTGTGTTTGTTTGCTGTCAACTATTGTCAACGTTTATCTGCCGTGACGTCGTGCCAGGAAGAAGAAAAGGTAAATGAACGTTGTCACCGGGTTGATGTAGACACTTGGCGTGCGATTTAGTCTCTTGTGTGTCAATTATCTGTGTACGTGAACGGAAAGTCAAAGACTCGAAGTTATACAATGACCAAGAAAGCCAACGAATATAGGCCTAACCAAGTCGTACACGCACAATAACGTGATACTGTATACTGCAATAAGCCGGTACCGGTAATGCTGCCAAGTTAGTCTGCTGTCGATAACGTTTAGACATCGCTGTTCTGATACTCAGCTTATTAGTAAAGTCATGTAAGTGGATTAATGAAGCTGCTGCTGTTTGTGTGAATGTTGTATAGTCACTGAACTTTCACATCTCATTAACCATGTCTGCCTGATACTGCAATGTTAGAGTCTTATCTAAGAAGAGAACAAACCAGGGAGGGACAGTCAAAGGCCTGAACGTATTAATGACATAAAAATAAAAAGAACCACAATTGACTACTTTTACAGCTTTTACGGCCTAAAAGAAACAGTATGGTATAGGAACAGACCCGTCAGCCGATGTTTTAAAAATAAATCTGGCTAAGCAGAAAATGTGGCTGATATCCGGATAAGTCGAATATTCGGCTATCTTACGGCTAAGACAAACATTTTCGGTCACCGGTCACCTTCAACCTTCGGTCTCAAGTGGCCGGTGACCGCTGTGTCTGTGGCGTCGTCTGCATGTCGGTCAGTTGGTTGCAATTCTCGTCGCGCGCTCTGTCCGCCTGACAGTGCACTCTTCTGCGAGACTGTCTCGAAACAGTGCACTAACTTATCCATAGTCAGACTCTGGGGTGGCTCGGTAGCCGTGTGGTTAGCGTGCTGGACTCAGGCGCAGAAAGGCCCGGGTTCAAATCGCAGTCGAGACGCTGTCGGGTAACAGTCTTAGGCAAACTGTTCACGCCCATCGTGCCTCTGTTCACCAAGCAGCAAAATTGGTAGCAGCCCTCTTAAGGGTTGCGGGGGTAACTGCAGGCCTGGCAGAAAGTAATGGCAGCCTACCGCCAGGTTTATGACTCACGTCACATGCAGGCTGCCTGTCAAGAACCGGGATCATCTCCGGAACCCTACGCTCGGTAATCGAGTATGGTCTACCTTTCAGTCAGACTCTGCATATCTTCAACGTGGCACAGCAGATATAGGTCACACTGTTGTGCGTTTGTGTTAAAAGTTAAAACGGTAAGTGAGTAATAATTATATGTGAAATACCGCCGCGCATAACCAAACGGATAAGCTGGATTTTAGCTGAATGTTTTTGGCGGTTCAAAGACCATAAAATTTGGCTGATATCTGGCTAAGCCACGTTTTTCGGCTTATTATCGGCGGTGAGAGAATTTGCGGCGGATGCGGCTATTTTTCGGCGGCTTACAGGTCTGTGCGTACATTTAACCCCAGAACGTGCGTGCAGTGGGTTGACAGTTGGCACGGTCGGTCGGTTGGTGTGTGGTAGGTGGAGGGTAAAGGTCGCAAGTCCAAGGAGCAGCTGGAGGCTGAGAAGCGAGCGATACTGAAGCAGCGCATCAAGCCGCTCGAGATCGACGGACTCGACGCGCCCAAGCTGACCGAGAAAGCCAAGGAGCTGCACACCATGATCTACCGACTGGAGGGAGAGAAGTACGACCTCGAGAAGAGGTTCAAGAGTCAACAGATCGACGTACGCCAGCCTATATACTCCCAGCCTTGTCTACGAGTTGACGTTACCTATACTCGTCGCGATTAGTAACGCAACGTAACCAGGGGCGTACATCCACCACGGCACATAGAATTCGGCACTGTGTCGTTACCGGCGAACATCAAGTGCGTGCTGGTATAGGCTATTACTGATCGTTGTAGCAGACTACCACTACCAGTACCAGTACCAGTACAGCCACAGGTGCGCACGCGGAACCGAGTATAAAGTCGCAGTGTGGCAGCCACCAACACCACTGATCACGTTAGCTGAGCGAAAACAAGCAGCATTGCAGCAATAAGTATCGAATGTACGTTCAACACAGAAGCGGCACTTGCCAGAAATTCGGTTGTGCGAAGCTTTTTGGGTCGCTAACGTTTTGAGGCGCAGAAAGTGCGTTCTTTGCACGTCGCAGTACTGCTTTTCTGTCCACTGCATTGTTACAGAGATACGTGCAAACGTGCAGTCGAAGCACAGACTGGTGGGTGTATGTTGTGATGACAGATGATGGAGCTGGCAGAGAGAGCAAGACAGGCCAACAAAGTCGGGTGAGTTATCGTTCTGTGTGTCGTCGAAAATGCAGGACAATCCAACGACGGACATGACAGTGGCGGACGAAGCTGCAGGGCATGACACTTCATTTCAAGAAGGGACGCTGGCAGACGAAAGTGCGGGTGTTGACAGTGCAACCCAGCCAGGTCGTGCATTCTCGTGTGAGTCATCCACGCGAGAGTGTATGACAGGATGTCACGACAGACATGGCAATGATGGACAAAGACAGTCACGCATAGACCGAACCAGGGGCGTCCATCTCCCTAAAGCCAGTGACGCATATTCCTCTCCTTCCCACTCCTTCCTCCCCTCCCCCACCCTCCCTTTGCCCACCCATTCCCTCCCCTCCCTTTAGAAGTAGGCACCCTTAAATCCAGCTAGAGGGTCTGGGGGAGCGTTGTAAGCTTCCCCAGCGAGGTCTGGGGCGGAGCCCGGCCGCCAAACGATATTTTGTGCATTTTGGGCTGAAAATGCTTCTGGTGAGAGCAGTTTTAAGGGCACATTCACGAAAAGTGTTTGTCTTTAGTACTCTGTTTACAAGCAATATTCGTAACTCCCCTTGAGATTCTGAACACGCAATCTGCGTCATCAAGTATGCCTCTGGACGCCCCTGATTCTGACTCACCAAGTTCTTTCAGTGGCACTTCCTCCATCAGTTCCATCGACTCACCACTCTCATCATCCATCACCCCTTCACTCTTTCATTCCAGGCTTAAAACCTTACTTTTCTGCAAATCCTTCTCACCGTAGCTTTCCTTTTCTTCTTCGGGACTGACTGCGTGGATTCTCCGGACTGTTTACCCATAGTTCTGAGCATATCCGTTTTTTACTTTTTAGTTTTTCTGTTTTCCACTTTTTAGTTTTTGGTACCGTAAAAAACGTAAAGGTAGCCCATACTCGATTACCGAGCGTAGGCTTCCGGATCTGATCCAGGTTCTTGGCTGTCAGCCTGCAGGTGACGTGAGTCATAAACCCGACGATAGGCTTCCATTACTTCCCGCCAGGCCTGCAGTTACCCTCGCAACCCTGAACAGAGCTGCTACCATTTTCGCTGCTTGGTGAATAGAGGCACAGCGGGTGTGAACAGTTTGCCTAAGACTGTTACCTGACAGCGTCGCGACTGCGATTTGAACCCAGGCCCTACTGCGCCTACTGCTCGTTAACCACTTGGCTACCGTGAGGCAGTAAATTAAACCGATTTATGTGATGTCAGCTTTTGAGTGCACGGTAAAATAGCATCATCTCGTATCGTATCGTATTCCCTTAGTAGTTCAGGAGCGAACCCCACTCAAGTTGCAAGTCAACAAGATTGAAGAAATCAAGCAGTGACTGGTTAAATCTCGTGAAGTAGAATACAGCGTACGAGTGAAAAGATGCAATTTTTGTATTCAGGCCATTATTATGAAAGGCAGTTAACCGATTACCGCGAATTTATGCGATAAATTAAAATTCCCCCCTCTTTGGTTTTTTCTTCCCCCCCCATACTTTATCCATGGCGCATCTTGCGCCATGCTTAACATTGACTGGACGCCCTGGACCGAACAGCCAGCATCACACCTGAGCGTTCAACGGCGGTGTAAAAATGGCAGTGGAAACTTTACACAAATACCAAAGGATCGTAGATATACGTATGCGAAGGGTGATAATTTGTAGCATCAAGTGAAGAAACGTGGCCATGCTTAGGCCTAATAATTATGTCAAGTGTCGCGGCGTAGAAATCTGCCAGAAAACCTGGTTTGTCCGTCATTGTCATATACTGCATTTTCATAAGCTGCAGTTTTCTTTGTCCGCCATTGGCTTTTCCTGCACTTCAGTCGCCGCTGTCGTACACGTTCTGTACTCTTGTGTCGCCATATATACGAGCCACGGATGCGATAACGATAACTAGTCGCTGGGTCGTTGTTAACAGAAGCTGCTGGTGTTGACTGGATTACTGCAACTCATCTCCTGCACTGCTTCAGTCGTGCACAATACTGCACATTGCATAGTCGGCGTTTTGTTTTCGTCCTCTGGTGTCGGACGGATGTAGATGTGCAAAACCGGAAGTAGTTATAAAAGTGGAAAAACTGCCCGAAATGCCGAAGACCCGGCCATCTTTCGACCTTTCGCGTCTGCGACGTTGACCGATCGTCCGGCGGTGAGACGGCGTCGACTACATGGTCGCACTCAGCGTATTCGGAGTCGGTACGCCGGGTGTGAGCGGCACGACTAGGGGTGGTAGGCACTTTCGTTTCGCCAATCCACGGTACCGCCAGCCTGCTCACCGCTAAACGATCGGTCAACGTCGCAGACGCGAAACGTCGAAAGACCGTTGTGTCTTCTGCGTCGCGGTTCCCGGTGCGGCGTGTCGAGCAGTTTTTTCCACTTTTGTAATCACTTCCGGTTTTGCAAATCTACTTCCGATCCGATACCAAAGACCGAAATAAGATGACATCTAAGCTTTCTCACTAGGGCCGGCGATTGTGGACTCCGATATCGTTGAAGAGCATTTTCACTCCCGAGTCCAAAATGGCGAATAAAACTACTCCCGGTTCTAGTTTTGACCGTATATTTTGACTTTTCGTACCGGTCTCCTGTTAGAGAGCGCATTTAAGACATCTATTTTTTACTTATTGGTGAATGTAATCGATTGATAGTTTTCTGTAGAAGTCATTGAATAACTCAAATATTCACATAAGTGGAATCGATCAAAGATAAGCCTTAAAGCTGAGCAAATGTTGTTGTTTTCAGGAAAGGTGGTTTGAAGCGACTTCAACCTGGACAAGACGAGTTAGTACCATGACCGCTTGTTTTACTTGCATAGCTGGATTGATTGACGAACTCACTAAGGCAGAGGCGTGGCAACAACTAACTTTTTAGCGTGTAAATGCACAATGAATTTTGGAACAACTTCAAAACTACTCGATAAGAAATCAGTCATATAATAATAATAATTATTATTATTATGCAGCGTTTAACACGCCATGTGTCGGCCTTAAGGATGACGAATCGCAGGCGCGGGGGTCACGTGGATCTACGGGTACAGCCGAGTTCTTGTTAACGAAGAGGTGGGGCGACATGCATATGTTCATGTTGCCCATCATCCTGGCACCAAGAACGCCACTGATTAAAGTATTGTAATTACATTACGTAAGCGTTATACAGTGATATTATTTTTTCACTGAATGTCAGAATAGGCCAAGTTTCCAGCAAATGAGGTGAAATTTCTAAGACAGAAAAACTGTCTCTTCTCTGTATTGCTTTAAGACTTTGAGCTAAACATAAGAAAGGGCATTCAGCCTGTAAAAACTTGCTCGTGTTATTTGTCAAGATTCTCTCTGAAAGATTGGTTCGCATGAAAATCACTGCAGAAGAAAACGCCGGTTAAACATAAACTGAAAGTAGTAATAATAGCAGTCCTAGTGTGCTTAGATTTCTGTAATTTATTGCCGTATTATGAGCGTTGCGTGTGCAAACGACGTTTATATGAAAGTGAAGTTAAGCTGAGTACAAACAATGAACGTGTACGTTGTGGTAGAGTTGACAAGATACAAGAACGCTTTGCTGGAGCTCCGGTATGTTCCGACGCAATACGAACGATTTTCCTTTTCATAGTTAGATTTTATTATCACTTTTTGGAACAATTTTTAAAATCGGTGAACATTTGGCAAAGTTACACGCAAAATGGTTGATTGTGTCATACGCCCCATTTACCTGAGATTTTATATAACCGCCGGCTGCATTTTAGCGGTATTGTAAACTTTTTCGAGCAAACTTGGGCTAATGCGGACGTCATACGAGTTTTCATACGAGTTTTGCGCTAGAAAAACTCGTACGACGCCCGGATACGGGTTGTTTTCATAGATTTGAGCTAGTTGTTCTACAGCTAGCTGGAATGGCACGAGAAGTGTTGTTGCAGGCGAAGGTGGAGATGTACAGCAAGTACGAGCGGCAGAAGGACAAGCGTTCATACGACGAGCGCATGAACCTGTACACGGGGCCGCAGTACCTGTACCCGGCCGAGCGCATCAAGCCCACCAAGCAGCTGCACTGGAGCGAGGAAGGCCTGCCGACCTACACCGATGCCGGTCCAGGTGCCGACGCCGACACCGCCGCTGACCAGCCGCCAGTCGACGCAGTCGCCGCCGAGAGCTAAAGGCACGTTCGCGTCATAGGCAGCCGAAGCTATTGGTTCCGTCGAGCCGTGGCCCGTCCTCTTTTCGATTCCTGTGGGCCGCGGCTCTCTGGCGCGCCCACTTTTGAGCCCCGTTAAACATTTGATATTATATTATTGCAGTTTTACATAGCCATTCGGACGTCTTAACTTCAACCGGCATCAAAAATGGCAATGCAATGTGGGTCGGCCCGTCAACACGGGCGTACATTTTTTTTTCTCGCTCGCGCTCGCGAACTTGTTCCTTACACTTTCAAAATGGCCCCTGATGTCTCACTAAGCCGACTGTTTATGTGGCCCGGCCACTTTTCAGAAGCTTTCGCCGTCTGTGTTTCGCGTCACGCCACTCTCTCACCATTGCCATAGATATTGAATGTGTCAGCCCAGTTGTCGACCAAAGTTTCTGGATCATAAATTTGGACGTCGATGAGTCCTCGTACACAGACGAGGTTATAACGTGCACAGCGAGCAGGAGTTGACTCACTGACATGTGTGTGCCGAGTGAGCTCACTCCGACCACTTTGTCACTCAGCTGTCTAGCTCAAACTGCTGCTGTTTCGGCCGTGTCGCTATGTGCAACATGAGACGCGGCCTGTTGTTGCCGATGTTCCGTACTCTGCCTGCTTGTGTGTTGGACACACTGCAAAATGGTTGAACCGGTCGACGTGCCGTATGGGATGTCTGAACTCGGGTGGCCCCAAGGAACCACGTATTATATGGGGCCCGTATCTCTCACGAGAAGAGGCACTTTGGGGACATACTTGGGCATGCCCAGGCATGCTGGCGGTCAGTGGACATACTCGACGTTATTCACTTAATAACAAAACTAGATGCAGGGCAAAGCCCAACGTTAGCCCGCCCGGCTGCGCCACTAGCCTCCTTCGGCCAGCGAATCAGTTCTGTGGATAAAGCCAACAAAAATTGGTTGTCATGGCAAGGTCCGTTGAGTGATCGTAAAACTAATTTCAGATTAGTCATCTGCATCCGTAGTTCTAACAACCCTGAAAATGATCGGTCCAGTAGATTTTGAGATAACTGACACGAATCGTTGAAAATAAATAAGAAACATTCAGCAGCCAGGCAAGCTAAACAAGCAGATAGCAGTGAATGAATATTCTCTGTTGACGGCGCTCGTTGTCGGCCGGTCATAATGTGTGCGTGAATGGGCCGACTGAACATGCTCGGCGTGAATGTGCAGCACGTGAGTATGTACGATAGCAGGACATGCAATGTGCTGGCCGTGTAAATCGCCAAACTAGTTGATCTTATTGAAATTTGCCAGTGCGACTTGTGCTCACTGCTCAGCTGGATTTAGTTGCTAGCACAGAGCAGTTTAGGCCTACAGTTGGCGTTCATTTCATCACTGCTCCACTCGCAGCCGAGTCGTGCATATTCAAGTGTTTAGTTGTAATTTCACGTCCTGTATTCTCAGCGCCTCCGCGTGTGTGCGGTGTAGGTAACTGCTGTGATGCTCGGTGATGCCGCTGCTGCTGCTGCTGACAAACAAACACTGACCTGTCAGTCCTCTGCTCACTCTGTCGTCAGTTCAGTCTAGTTGCTCGTCGTCCGTCGTAGCTGACACCACCGCCGCTCTAGAGTGTTTCTTTCGTTGATGTGTTGCTGTGACTGTGTGCAGAGTAGTCAAATGTGACTAGCTAGTAATCACTTCTCAATTATAGGCTAGCACCACGCTCGGCGACCACCATCATCGTCTCACGCTCGACCGCTCTTCGTCTCTGCTGTACTTTTCCAGCTTTTAGGTTTCAAATTGCGTTGTTAATTACCTGTACTTAACTGTAAACAGACATTGCACCACATGAAGTAGCTTTAATTACTGGCTGGCTGTGGCAGTGCTATAGTTATACTACACCGAGTCAACATTTTATTTTTTTTAAATAACTCGGTCAAACATCAGCAGATTTTAATGATTTTGGTACCCAGAATTATCAACAAATTGATGTCAATTGGCCTATAAGTGTTTTAAATTCTCAACTACACCCGAAAATGTTACCTTGTGAAATCCGAAAAATTCATTTTCGACAATAACTCACCTTGTGCATACGTAGCTGCAACTGGACAAGTTCTCGCTGCATAAAATTGAGTGTATTTTACCGATAAAAATTGCGGCTCCTTTATGAACTTACACAATTATTTTGTATATGCGGCGGTATCGTGACATGCGCTAGCTATCTCCTGTGTATAGGTCCGTCCAACTTGCAGCACATTACTTGTAATGGGCTTATATCCAGCAGAGCGTGACTGGTGGATAATGCCATCGACGCGAGGTCAAAATAACATGAAGCGTATGTTAATATGAAACTACGAAAGATGCACACTTGTAAGAATTACAGTGACGTTGCTTGACAGTTGGCATGTGACAAGAAAACTGATACTTACGAACCATTAACTTACTTACTTTTTGAGAGAAACAATGCGACTTAGGTCAGATGCATAGTTCTGCATTATATAAGGTATAGCAATATGACTTTATCATGTTCATACTGTTCAGAATTTAGAAGTAAGTTTAGGGGCCTACCATTCAAATCGGTTGACTTTCGACTGAGTTATTCAAAAAATTAAACGCGGACTTTTCTCGAGACACGGTGTTGCTAACTGCGCCGGAAGTTGCGTAATCTTCGCACCCTGTTCATGTGCTACAAGAAGCACTCGCAGCACGTGTCTCCTGTTGGCAGATTACTTTCGTGATAGTCGCTGAGCTAAATAAACGTCTTTAGGGTCACGTGCTATAGAGTAATGCCTCAGTTGCGCCGCTCATTGATTAGGAGTCACAATTTGCACGTGGACGCCTACCTGTCTGCAATACTTAACGTGCCTTTACACGGATAATTACTTCCACAATTTATGTTTAATATGTATGAACTCATGAGTAATAGCGGTGACAAGCACCACAATTCGAGGTATCACAGAAGTAGGCCTATGACTGTGCCATAAATTATGCAAGTTACTGCTTTGTTTACTGTGTTGTTGTATAAATGCGTTAGTAGATGATGCATGCATTTTGTGAAATAAACCGGGTATGATGAAGATGCTGGATGTCTTTGTATTTTCTCACAGGCTCACACCTCGATTCCACCGCGTGAACACGCTGTATTCCTTTCCACATGCGTCGATCTTTCCGTGCCGATGGACGGAAACAATGTAGTGTTAGCTGGACCAACAACTTAAAAGGCCCTCACTCGAGGTTATGCACACCGACCATTTTTAGCTATTTTTCTCTTATGGCTGTAAACTTACTGACGACGTTGACCTTTGAACTTGACCTAAATGGTTCAAGAACCACTGTGCCAAAAATCTAGGTCGTATGCAATTTAATTGAGAAGTAATTGTCTGAACAGTGACACACCTGTAGTTCACAAGTACTAACTCTGTTAATCTCATCACAAGCGAATAGCATTTCAACGCAATATAATACAATAGAACACAGTCACTGCTGCTTTTAACAAGCAACATGACAATTGCAGAAACTCATACTTATCGAGAATATCATAAAATAAAGGTTTAAGACAATACGTTATTTATTAAGCAAAATATGAACACGTCTACGCCTCGTCAATGACTACCATGCAGTAGAGTACAAACTACGTTTATACGCAGGCATATGAAGTTGAAAAAATGTCGGCATCACATCACACGAATATCAAAACAAAGTCTCAAGATGTTATCTGTGAACATAGTGAGCAAATGTTTCGACACAAATGATCTGTACAAAGTTCTTCAAGTTTCAACGAAGAGTCCAAGACCATCGCGCACAACGACGTCCAGTGTCTATGTAACGCAGGGTGTCCGTCCGTCCGTCCGTCTGTCTGTCACGTTGCAGCAGCAGAGGAGCTGCTTTGACACAGCCCGGTGGCAGGAAACTGGGCTGTAGTAGCACGGAGGCCGCAGCCCGCAGCATGGTGCTCAGCAGCAAATGCGGGCAGTGCCATGTTTACAGCCAAGGTACACGGCTGAACACAGACTTGTTTCATAATTATACACAGCTAACAGAGAGATCAACAAGATCTACTGAATACTGTCAAATGTCAATGACCTTCTGTCAGACCATGAGACCAGAATATATTATCGCTCCCTATTGCTGATAAGATAAAACAAGTCAACGCGTCTACCGCAAACAGTATAATATTCCAAGCTGACTTCACAACTGTCCAGTCGAACGGTAGAGAGCGAAGTACAGCAAAGAGAGCGACGTATAGCTAAGATTTAAACAAGAAACCGCATAATGTGTGATTACTGTCAGACCAATTATCTCAACATCTACCAGACCGATCTTCACGAAATATGCAGATTTGCTAGCTAGAACTATGGTGGCTGTAGATGAACGATCCGGAAGTAATTTTTTCGATCCCTTAAGAGACGATGCCATGGCAACAAATTTTCGTTATAATCCACACGCCAGATCTCCGAAACGGCATAGGCATTTGGAAAAAGGCGAATAGAAGTCGTATGTGATCTGTCGAATGGCACCATTTTTAATGACCTTGAACCAAACTGCCGAAAGTGCTTCTGGTTTTTACTATTTTCGAGCCAAATTTCCTCAAAATTTTCGCGACCGATCTTCCCCCAACTTTGGGGATTGGTAGCCTTACGGGCATAGATGACTGTTGTAAAAATGGGCAAAGATCGTTCAAGGGACGTTGCTATGGCAACCAATTTTTGTCTATTGAACCCGCATATTTTTCGTCACAGTGACCAATATGTAATAAATTTTATGCATTCAGCCACGACCCGCTCGACTGTCATAGGTGTAATAAACGAAGTTGACCGTCGACGAGTTGTGTTGACCACACGAGTAGGCCTACACCGACGACGATAAACGAACTTCTGATTTCCAATCCACAGGATTGGGATCGCGTGCGACGGGATGCGACCAGAAGTGAAAGTGCTGCGTTGAACGCGAGCGAACCAATTACCAGACCAATTAACAATAGTTAACATGCGGCGAGGGGATAGCGGGACAGCCGGGTGGGCTACAGTCAGGCTTTGCCTTGCATCTCTTATTCGCTAAGTTATTTAGGCTCACTTCGACTGTGGGCTCTGAAGCTCAAAACACTGTACAAAATTATGGTTATAAAAAATTAGTTAACGACTTCAAAATCACTACTGTTGATGTCACGCAGTGAATGGCTGTAGTCTAAGCACATGTGCTGCCAATAACAACAACACTGAACATCAGCAAAAACTAGACACACGCAATTTGCATCGCAAAATACCATAAAATACAATCATACAAAATGACTTCAAAGTTCAAACTCGGGAGATGTGTAAAAATCACTACTGTTTAATATCAGCTGGATCACAAACGCGCGGAACAACCAAAACCAAGGCGCCAGCTTCGTCATAAAACCACAAACTAAATGCAGATTTTTACAACTCATATTTTAATTCTAAGTTTTTCTATAGATAGAAACTTGACGTTCAACTAGTATGTGACAACAATTATTGTTCTGAAACTTATACTCACAGAGCATTTTTCACTGCACTCGTTTCTCGATTTTTTATTCCTGCAAAAAAAAACAAATACACACAACAACTGATTCGAAACTAAAAACTGGAAACGCTACTGCTGCAGACACATCAGTCATTAGTCAGCCGTCGAGAACCGGGGGTGGCACGTAAAATGAACAACTCAGTATCACGTTACCACAAAGATGATGGCACAACGGTAGTGTCATTGTGATGTTATTGTGTGTCTGGTCATTCTCACGACGTTATTACACACACCAGGTATCATCAATATCCTTTCATAAATTCGAAGCTAGGGAGCTAAAAATTTGACCATTCTCATTATTCTGGTTAATGACGTTTTACAGCTACTGACGTCGCTGTAGAAAAAATGCGGTAACGGCGATCATAGAGTGGTTTCTAACAAATTCTAAGAAAACAGTACACCTTTTCATAGTACATGTGTATTATTAAACCCGAGTCCAAATCATTTTGGACTTCGTGCTGCCTTCATAATACGACATATACATCTAATGATCAATATTCAAAGTACAACTTACCTAATACGGCAGTCGGTACGATGGTACGCCGTAACCGGGCGGCTGTCTCAAAACATTTTGTGCTCGAAAGTTTCTTGCACTCGACCAATCCTACAAATAACAGTAAGACAATAAGAATAAGTGATAGTAGGCCATGCACGTTGCAGTTGATAATGGCTTGCGTTGGCTGTAATGTTGTTTATTAACGTTAACAACAGCTCATTTTAGGCCTACAGTGAATATACGCTATGATACTGGTCTAGTGGTACAGGATCTACAACCGGCTGTAAAGTATAGACACTCGAATAAATAGAGTAGTAGAGTTTTGTAACTGATCTAATTTCGTCATCCCTCAGGATCATATGCTACCGACGGTAAAAAAATAAACAAATAAGAATTCTTTAATTCGATCAAACGCGCCACATCGTCTACTGTCCACACAGCCGCCTTGCTGCGCGTCAAGCAATGATGTCATAAGCGTCCTGGCTGGACCGCTCAAGCGCCGCTTGGCTGCGCTTATTTGCATAGTTCACCCAACCGGTTGTACAACCGGCTGTAAAGTGTAAACACCGTGTTACACTGCTCAAAAAATGAAAACTGATGGCGTGAAACTCAGCCTACCCGTTTTTTTGTTTCCACTTTCGAACACCGAACATTTCGACTTTCGACAGCCATTCTGCTCCAGTCATTCTACTTTTGCAATTAGAAGTAGGGGATAACTGACAGAATTGGGACAACTCGACCTCCCACTGTGTAAAAGCGCCTAGGCTACGCCCCAGCCCGAGCCAATCGCAAGCCACCTAATTTGCATAGCAAGAGTTGGGCCATAACCCTAATGCAGCGCCTAGGTGGGGGCCAGGCTTCCTGAACCCTGAGTCACACTCCAAAGCGAGCATCCAAAACTTAAGCCGCGTACACGTCAGCATTTCCGACCGCCGATGACTCACCATCAGACCACTAATACTTACTTACTTACTTATTGTGAAAACTAAATATTGAATGATGACGTGGCTAAATATTGGACTGCGTTGTCAGATGCATTGTCTGATAACTGTATTAGTGGTCTGATGGTGAGTCATCGGCGGTCGGAAAGGCTAACGTGGCTGGGGCTGCGTGGCATGGGCGCTTTTACCCAATGGGAGGTCGAGTTGTCCAAATTCTGTCAGTAGTCCCCTACTATTACATCTTTCATTCACTGGATACCTACGAACACCATGATCCAGGAAGTTTTGTATCCGAATTCCGTGCGATCTATATCTTAAATACTTCAAAATATCATGGTGTTGTACCAAACTGACCTGTGATATAGGTGTATATAATGACGTTAAAGACGTTAAAGTTAAAAGCAAGTGTGCAACGTAATTTGGTAAAACGGCCCATCGCCGCCGCAAACCCGCTCTTGTATAGTCCCCCTCCAAAGTGTTATTTCTCGTGGGGGACCTGGACCCCTACCCATCTAATGCATGGTTTCTTTTGCCAACAGCAGTCTCTCCCCAAAACCGGCTCACAATCGGTTCTTCCGTTTTTGCAGGGCGCATTGCGAAATCTGTAGCAACAGCCCACATCCATGGCCTGCGTGCAGGCGATGCGGGCTAGTGATGTATGTCGAGCGCGGTAATCTTGCAGACACGTACAATGCGTGAGAGGTCGTCGACGGGAGCGGGAGACGTGAGGCGCAGAGGCGGCGGCGGCGGCGGCGGGAGGTAGGGCGAGGCTCGGCCGTAGTCGGCGATCCAGCGTCGCGCCGCCGAGCGCCACGGCGCAGCAGCCGCGGCGGCGGGGTACGAGACGACAGGACGCAGGACCGCGCCAGATCTCAGCTGGTCAAGTCCAGTCAACTGGGCGCTGACGCTGTAGGCACGCCGACGTCGACGTCGTCGTGAGTGGAGCGAGAGACAGAGAACGAGTACAGAGACGACGAGCAACAGCGCTGCCAGTGAACTGACAAGCACGACCAGCAACGTCGCACCACCACGTCCACCTGCTGAACCACCACCACCATCAGCAGCACGGTGAGATACACGCCGGCACATACGCCACCACGTCCACCTGCTGAACCAGCACCACCATCAGCAGCACGGTGAGATACACGCCGACACATACGCCACCACGTCCACCTGCTGAACCAGCACCACCATCAGCAGCAACGGCACGGTGAGATACACGCCGACACATACACCACCACGTCCACCTGCCGAACCAGCACCACCATCAGCAGCA
>Ga0126332_10000392_pt1 | contig 16118 bp, 9 predicted proteins | sample InaspJWI42metaG_FD_94482 | JGI IMG/M metagenome (GOLD analysis project Ga0126332, IMG submission 94482) | Marine gutless worms symbiont microbial communities from Oahu, Hawaii - Inanidrilus sp. 2 OAHU.JWI-42 metaG | ecosystem: Host-associated > Annelida > Digestive system > Unclassified | place...
GCCTTAGGCGCGGCCGGGCGAGACCGGTCCGCCCCCTCCCACTGCCGGTACTCCACCTGCACTCACAGACATGCAAACAAGTGGTCAAAGAATGCTGACGATAGGCCGCATCGCAGGCGGTGCCCCCAAAGTCGCCCATTCCCCTGGGGGATCAGGGCCCCCACCTAATACATGGTTCCTCAGTCTATATCCTAGACGGCATCTGGATCGGTTTAGCCGTTTTAGCACTGATCCCGGTTATGTCCAACAGACAGACACACTCAGACTGGATTCATCTTCATCATCTTCCGATAACGGTGACGATTCGATTCCGAGCAATATCGCACCACGATATCGCACCATTCTGGTAACAATAGGCCACATCTTTGATATGCGATGCGGCTTTGAAACGTTCTGGGACTGACGAAGGCGTAAACTGCAACTTCCTGCATACTGTACTACTGTAGGGTATGTACGTTCTGTGGGCTATTATAACGTTACCATGCAGCATTGCCCATCTATTTTCAGCGTGTGACTGAAAGGCTCAGCAACGCAGTAAACGATGCACCACATCATTAAAATACTGCTTTGAGATACATTTCTGCTAACGTTTTTTTATAACAAAACGTCGTAAAACGCTTTTTACATCTATGGACCTACATCTATGAATAAGAGAGTTCTTATTGCATATACAGTGCGATATACGTGTGGCAGATCGAGCTGACTTGTGCCAGCTTCTTAGCGCACGTTGAAATAGCTCATCATGTGCCACTACCCACATCTGCTGCTGCGCGCCGTGCTGCGGCGCGGCTGCTGCTAACCGCCGGCCCGCTGGCCGTGCAGAAATCAGTCGGCATCTCCTGGCCGCCGGCCCACAGCAGCAAACCCGCAGTAGCGACAAGCGGCGGCCGGGCGGGACAGATGAATAGACGGACAGAGACGGATGCACAGACCCTGCTCCGCATAGTACGCGGGTTTGCGGGCAGTGTCAATGAACTAGAATGACGACGACGACGACGATGACCTGGTAGTGCGTGGTGCCGTCGAACTTGCCGGCGACGCGGCGGCCTTCCTGCGGGCGCGCCGGCGCCACGCGCTCGAGCGGCTTGCGCACGTAGTCCGTATGCGTGGTCGTGTCGAGCTGCATGTCGCCCTCCGGCTTCTGGTACTGCTCGCGCTCGTGCAGGCGCACGCGCTCCGTCGGCCACTCGACGAAGTCGACCTTCTGCGTCGTGTCGCCCTCGAACGGCGCCGCTGACTGGAATGGCTTGGCGTCCGGCTTGCACGCCGCCAGCTTGCCCGCCGACTCCTTGCAGCGCAGCGCAGTAAACTGGCGTCAACTAAACCGACTACAGCCGTTCGCAACACGCCTCACCGCTACGGGAACTCACATGCCACATGGGATCACTCACGGCGGACGCGACATTCCCGCCTTTGCCTCAGCAAAGCCGGTACTCGATTTAGCGACCCCGCAGCGATGCATCGCTGAGTTGCTGAGTTCAGCTAATTGGCTGGTTTGTTACATATCGAGACGTTATATCTGCCCAAAGACGGTCACCCATCCCAGTACTAACCGGACTCGACGTGGGGTAACTTGTTGATACGCACCGAACGACGCTGCCGTATTTGCCAAATCTGATTTAGGCGACGCCGCCAACCATTACATGCAATATTTATAGAGCGCCGCCGCCGCCAGGGCGCAAACAATATAATCGGTCGTATGGTAGTCCGAAATTTTCGGTTTAAAGTTTACGCTTAAAAACACCATTGTTGTTAGTAGACTACAATGAAGACGTGAATATGACGACAGCTGAGGCGTCATTTTCCACCTGGACCTTGGGTCCAACCCACTGCTGGACTCGACCTAGACTAGGCAAAGTGTAGACATCGGTAGCCTAACCGAAAGATTTCCTGTGTGTTTCACGTTTTGCTATAAACACACTAAATGCCAGTTGGACAAAGAAGGAAGGACTAGGGACGGGGAGGAATGGGACTAGATAAAGTATGGGGAAGTCTACCCACGTGGAGGGCGTCAGGAGCACGGCGTACCTTGGGCGTGTAGTCGCGCCGGTGGATGGACATGTCGTCGAGCTTGGCGGTGTTGGGCTGCCAGACGGTCTTCTCGCGGACCTCGCGCGGCGGCAGCGCGTACTTGACGTAGCTCTGTTTGTAGTCGGTCGCATCCTCGAACGGCTGCTCGGACACCTTGGCCGCCTCCTGCGGCTTCATGCTGTGGCGCGGCGCGCCCGGGTGCGGGATGTAGTCGGTCTGGTAGTGCGAGATGCCCTCGAACTGGGCGCTCGACGGCCGGTACGTGTTGTCGGCCGTCACCTTCTCACGCCGCTGCACCTCCCACTCGCGGTAGTCAGCTGCGCACAAACACTGGCGGTTCCACGCTGGGGCCGGGGGCACAGGCCCCAAATCGTGGTTAGCGCCCCCCCCCCAAATTGTGGCAAGGCCCCCAAACTTAGCCGTACTCTTGACACACCGTGGTCAGTTGGTTCTCAGAAAAATTAGTAAATTCGATGCCATCAGCTGTCATATTTTAAGGCTAAAATGCAAAAAATTCGATTTCCGCTGGGGCTCTGCCCTCCCCCAGACCCCGTAGCTATATTTAAGGGGCCTACTTCTAAGGGGAGGGAGAGGGACAGGGGACGGGAAGAGGGAGGGGAAGGGGAGGGAACAGGAAGAGAAGGGCAAGAGAAGAGGAAGGGACGGAATGGAAGGGGCCAGGCCTCCCAAATATTTAGGCCTAGAATCGCCCCTGTGCACAAAGCACGCAAGCACGCTCGCCTCGTCACTGACTCACTGACTCATTCATTCGCTTCACTATTGGGCCGCATCGCATGCAACGCACAGATGCGGCTGGTTGCTACAGACGTCGCACGTGCACTGTCTCGGTGTGTGTACTGTTTCATAGGAGAACATAGGTGAGTCCTGCAAAAACGGCTCGATCGACTAAGATGCCGTTTAGCAAGCAAAACGAAGTGGGCCCAAGTATCAGATGGATGTGCACACTGGCGCCACCTGGCGAATATGATTGAACCATTCGTGCACGGCGGCGATGCGGCGTTATGTCAAATTACTCTGACCACTTGACAATACAGTTAACAAATAGAGGGTGGCATAAAACATTGGCCACTTCGACCATAAATACGATGTGCCTCCATAATCCTGCTTGTAACTTCATCAAATGCTGATAGATTTGCTTTCACCACCACAGTTAGCAGTAAATTCTACAATAATAAGCTAAAAGCCAATTCACTTCTGGTGCAGACTTACAGATGAATAACAATTGCAACAATGTTTGCTGTTAATCTGGTGATCGCTGGCGCTTTCAATTCAGGTGCAGATCTACTGCTAATGTCGGCTTACAAATATCTGATTATAACTACTAGTATTATTATTAGTACACCGTGAGTCAAAAAAACAAGACACCAAACTCTTGCCCATAACTTCACCAAATATTAACCGATTTTCAAAATTCTTTCACTGTTAGACTCAGTAGGAAATTTGTAACAAAGTGATGTAAAAATACTACCCCACCACACCCTAAACGTGTCGCTACACTCCCTTGTGAAATATCTGTGTTCAAAAAATCGCCATTCTTAAGGAGTAAGTGAAGCAAACTGTTATGCAAGACATAGCTACTCAAACATTGTTTTGAAATAAATGTCTGGAAAAATAAGCATTATTTAATTCACTAACAATAAGTTGTTTACATTGGCCATATAAAAAATCCCATGACCCACTGTACAGAACTGCCGCAACAAAGAACAGCTGTCGCGGCAAAATGCCGTATACATGATCAACAGTCGGTCAGTCACTGATGGTGTCAGTCTGTCAGTCAGTAAGTCAAAACTGGTCTACAACAGTTTGATATTTCTTGATAATTAACTCACACTAATCTGCCTATTAACATAGCAACGCTTAACGACAGTTTCTGTCTGTAATACACAAGTTATTCAACTTATCTGGCGAGATCTGCATCTTTGAGGACAAAAGTGCAAGGCAAATGGGGTATATGACACAGTCAACCATTTTGCCTGTAACTTTGCAAAATGTTCACCATTGTTAAAAATTCTTTCACCAGTAGAGAGCAAATGATAAATGTGTAGTAAAGTGACTCATCACACCTTAAATTCGTGTCTATACTACCTTGTGATTCATCATTAATTGCAATACGTATTTCAGAATGATGCCATTTTCTGACATTCATATTTCACAAGGTAGTGTAGCGACACATTTAGGGTGTGGTGGGGTATTTATACATCACTTTGTTACAAATTTCCTAGTAAGTCTAACAATGAAGAATTTAAAAAATCGGTTAATATTTGGTGAAGTTATGGGCAAGAGTTTCGTGTCTTGTTTTTTGAGTCACGGTGTAGTATTTTTGTTCTCATCATCATCACAATAATACAAGTCTGTATTGAGCCTGCTCTGTTGGCTCTCAACGTGACGCTGAATGCATTTGCTGCTGAGTGCCGGCACACGGTGCCCGCAGTACACCCGCAGTTATCGATATCTCCTGCCCATAGCGCTCTGCATATTATGCAGGCAGTGCCAATAATGTTGCAGAAATAAATAACAGTAGAAATCAACAGCATTAAGCACTAGCACCAAACCTATGTAGGTTGGTTCTCCCTGAAATTTTCCAACCACTTTTCTTCCTTCTTCTTTGCGAATTGGTTTTGTGACCTCAATTGGTTTCTCTGCAAACATGCACTGAAAATGTAACTGCATCCAATAATGCAAACACACAGAATGTAGTTACTTGTTTTTCTCAATAAGCAATAAATAAACAATTTGCTGCATTCATAAATCCAATTTATATTTCAAAAATTTTATAATATGGTATAATTTGCATTTATGAAAGAAAACATTGTTCAATAAAATTAACCTGACATCACAGCATCAAAATCAAACTGCCACAATATTAAAACTAATTCAAGTGTCCGAAAATGTCACACAAAAGTACATCACTATAAATGCACTAATTAATACTGATTTTTATAATTAATAATAAAAAAGAAAAAAGTAACCAAAAAATTAAGTTGTAATTTAATGCCAATCAATAGCACTTTCATTTATATCGTAGTCACAGTGAATGTATATGAATAGGCATACAGTCACACTAAAAATTATGGACTAGTACATACTGGTGTATTCTCTGCAATAGTTGGTCATCATATCCATTTCACCCTCTGGTGCATGATATTTCTCGCCCTGATGAACATAGTGCTTTTCAAGTGGATGAGGAATGTAATCCACACTGAAACAGATGCATGCTTTTCATAATATAACATCTATAGTAGGCCTACTATATCATGTTGAACATATTTAATTTACAACTGACATTATTCTGGGAACTTTGGTAAGTTCTTCAGAACATTTCATACAATGGATAAATGGTAGCAGAAGTAATATACTACTATCCAGCATATTTAATATACAGATTTAATATACAGGGTAGGCCAGAAAATGGCACGTTTTCACAATATACTATATAGTCTATATTGACAGAAGTATGATAATACATAACATTTAATCTTGAATGGTTGCACTGGAATGGTGAGTTTAACATAGTGCAATTTGTTGGCCCATCCTGTACATGCATTTTGACTACAATAATGCTCTAGTTTATCACTCTCATCACATCACAAACAGATGTAATAAATTTAGCATCAGTAACAGGAAACATGAAACATGCCTTCAGTGCTTTGACGCTGTTTTTTGGGCGGCAGAAAAGGCATCCGGCCTGTAAAAAACTGAGTGGTGGGGTGCTGGCATGGTTATCTGTCTGGAGTGAGATGCAGACTTGCATATGGCCAAGCTGATGCCACTGCCACTCACTTTCTCTTGCTTCAGTAAATCCAGATTGGTTTTACCCCTTTCTGGTACCGGCTCACCCGGGTAGTCCTGGACAAAGGACCGTTAAACGGGTGTGTGTGTGTGTGTGTGTGTAACAGGAAACATGAACAAGGTGGAAGTGACGATACCGGTGTGTAGTGGTGTCATCGATTGGTCCTTGGTTAATCATTGGTTTCTCATCCGGCTTGCAGCTCTTCACCATCTCCACCGGATGAGGCACGTACTTGTTGGCATACTCGGAGAATGTGCACGGCATCTTTGCTTGGCTCAGACCACGCGGATTGTGCGGGCACCTGTGCCGGCTGCACAGTACACAGCAGCAACTTTCAGACAACTCTCACCAGCTAAGTGAAATGAAGGAACTTTATTACCCTTGGCACAAATTTTCCAAATTGTTAGCAGAACAATCATTCAGTCCACGACCCTTTTACTTACTTTTTTTTCAGAAAATTTCACAAGTTTTAAATTTCAGAATTTCATATTTAATATCAGGTAATTCTGGCAACAGAAGTAAGCAGACTGTAAGTAGACTATCAGTTAGTGACAAACAAAATACCAATGAAGAAATGGCTGCGTATAACTTCAGCTGTCTTACCCGCAAGTACAGATCTGACAAATGCAGCGTCTGGTCATGGTGAAAGCACTAAGTGAGAGGACTCAAAACAATATCTCATTAATAAAATGTACTAGCTGATAAAAGCCGAACTGGACCGTTTGTTTGGCTTAACTACCTACGTACTGTCAACGGTGCGCCGGTTGCTACGGACGCTGATCGCCGCTGCCCGGCAACGCTGCAGGTGGTACTCGATACGCCTTTAGCAGGCAGGCCGTGTCATTATCGTGTAGGGCCACAATAATGACTAAAATGAAGTAAAATAAACGGAACCACTGCCATTTGCACAAATCACTATTACGGAACAAAAGTGTGCCGAAAATTATAATAAATACACAATAGATTTATTTTTTAAACTGCAATCATCATTTTGGTAATTTCAAACCATAACAGTTTCCGAGTGCTGTTTGATAAAATTGCTTCCCTATATTTTATTTGAAAAATATATTTATATTTTAGCATTGGAAATGGCCAGCTCAGAGAACCAGCACTGTGACAATTGTATCGGCACACTTTCGTTCCCTGTTTAGTTAATCGATAGGCCCACAAAATTGCACTGGAACAAGACGAAGCAAAATGTTACCTGCAAAAAGGCTGCAAGCTGGCAAGTGTTTGTCAGACGCCATAGTTCTCAGCATTTACAGCATGTGTGGACATTTGTATCTGATAAACCAATCAAATCAAGCTTAGAAATGTGGGGATAAACTTGCTGTTTTATAGCCTACTCATAAACATGCTGTGAAACATCACAGTTACCATTCTATTCTATTCTATTCTATTCTATGCTATTCTATATAAGCACTTCACTAATGTAATGGTTAAGAGTGTACAGTAACATTATGTCTATACGTCTGCGGCTGCTAAACAAATGAAATCCTGGTGACCAACTGACAAACGACAAAAACTGTTGGTTTGATCGCAATACGGGCGCAAACGTGCACAGTAGTCAATGTGCATTGTGCAATAGGCCCCCTATGCGTTTTGTATTTCCTGTTTGTGGATGCAGGCAAATGCGTCACGGGTAATAAGGTATATGCTCAAAATGACTAACCAGGAGCAACACGGAAGCAAAATCTGATATCATCGAATACCATGTTATTGTCTTTCATGAATATAAAAACGGTTGCAAATAGCCACGCCTTCATCATTCGACTATCGAAGCGGTTGATCAGATCGAACTGGCTTTTGTCATGAATGCTTTCTTCCACCCACGCTGTGTTGTAAGGAAATTCGATCGGTTTCCTTTAGAAATCAGGGTACTTCCCTCTGGAGCTTTGTCCCAAACTCTGACAGCAAGCCGGTCGTGTTGTCAAAACTCGCCGACGGTCGGGCTTGTTGACCACACTTACGACGGTCGACGCGCCATGGCTCGATCCATGCTATACACTCACCGCGTCAGCGCATAGGCCCCTATTGTTTGTTATACGTCCGTCGATCCTAACTCAGAACATCGCACGAGAAAGTGATGCAAGATGTGTTTGCGTTATCGAAGTTTATTTTGTCGCACTCGCAAAGTTATGAAGCAGTTGATAAGATTTCAGCTGAATAGAACGTCGCGCGAGTTCATTTGCGACAGCTGATACTTCAGAATGAAAGGCACACAAAGAGCTATGATAGAAACTGCAAGTACCTCATACGGTTTCCTGATCCATGCAGCTAATCAGAACACTACTACATCTATATACATACATCTACGTCTACTTACCCACCGACTGAACTGAAGTAATGGAGTAATGCACTCACGTGGTGCTGCCTTGCAACGCTCGAGGCTTTCTTTCATTAGTGGCGACTGCAAACTCAGCTAATGAGTCGTTTCAAACGAGGACGTCGTATTAATGGATTTAAGGCTTGTTCACAGCTCAGGAACTGAACTGACCTGCAACAAGTCGACCCAGTTACACGACGCATTCATTGGTCACGCGCGTCAGCGTCACGACTTGATTGGCTGCAGCGAAACTACACGTAGAACGTTTGGTGCTCGGCGAGTTGTGAACACATGCACTCCAACGCGGCTGTTCACACTGGAGTTCACGAACTCCAGTTCGCCAACTGCAGTTCAGTTCAGACTGTTCGGTTCAGTTCCGTTCATGTGCTGCGAACAAACCTTAATGAGAAAGCAGTATTGTGCGTATCCTCGTTGAGTCACACGTGCGTGTAATTATCGATTTACATACAGGAACCATGGCAACCGACCGAACAGCAGACTCTAAATGCTGACATTCATTCAGCTGTTTAGTACTGGCCTACTAATGCAGTGCACTGAGCTGCAGGCCAATCCAATCAAATGGGTTGGCGTCTTCGTCTTACAATTTACTAACGACTTTGGGTTAACAGTGATATCCCCCATTTCCATGGTAACGTTTTGGTGTTAAAATTCATCGAAATGATTACGTGGCTTGTAATTGTTTACCCACACACGAAATAGGCCTATACTGTATACAACCAACTAGTCAGTTTTTTTACCGGATCGAGATCTTGTTGAAATTAAATTCTCACCACACGCTAACCGCTGCCATGATTCTACTGTAGCACAATTTTACTCCGCCCCCAATGGGGACGGACTATTGTTCAGAGAATGTCAGTTTGTCTGTATCTGTTTGGCTGTCTGCGAACATATCTCCAGAACTATACATGTCCGATCTTCACAGTTGTTTGTGTGTGTTACCCATCGATCGATACCGCTGCAGCGAGTGACGTCATTACGTCGTCGTGTGCAGGCTCGACACAGCTACTGCGTCTCATTGGATGCGTCGTGTCCTAGACGACGGCGCCATCGTGCAAGGGGTGCCGACCGACTGGCGGCGGACGAGCCTGCAGTGCACCTGCCTTGTTCCCGCAGAATTAACAAACAGCGACTGTGCGTACTAGTCAAATTGGCTCTCATTCAGGCGGAATATCGCTTTAATGGGCCGTTTGTAGTCGAGCTTACGCCTATAGTGCCTGTTGCGGCTTTTGCATCGTAGAAAGTAAACGAAACAGAATAGCGGGCGTAACGTCACTTTACTATAGGCTAACGCGCTACAAAACCAGATACAGCCGAAAAATGAAAACAGAAAGCTGTTTTGTGTTGTAATGACACAGCCAATACCTCGGCTACAAGAAAACTGAAAAGAGCAAAAGTGTCTAAGCTTATTTTTGCAACGTTATGCCTCAACTTGATGGAAACAACACAAATTGACACACACGACGCACATGGCGCCGCAACCAGCGTTGAGTTGTGAACACAGCTTAATAGTAGTCGACCGTCGACGCCGACCAGCAGAATGCTAAGGAAATACAGTAACGACGCCGGAATGTGATGCTGTAAAGTTGCAAACCAACAGCAGCAGCAGAAGTCGTAGAATATGCTAAATCCATTGTCAGGTTTTTGCGTGTAATTAAAGGTAACGGCAGATATTAAATGGGATAGTGAACTGTGAAATTACATGATAAAAGACACACGAATGAAATCTTCTACTTGCATTTATTCGTCGTACTCATGCACTTTGCATGTGTGACTTAATTCTGTGACTGTTGATAGAAGGGTCTGTGAACAAGCCTTTAGGCCTACGACCGACTGGCATCCATAGGCGTTCAAAACATAGATAATCAAATGTGTCAGTGATTTCCTATGTTTTGAACGCCGGTAGCGGTCGATAGGCCGACGCATTAATTAGTCACGTTGCTGATAGAGCAGTGCACAGTCAGTGCGATATAAAAGCTAAGCCCAGCTGAGCACTGGACGCGTCCAACAACGCCGTGGGCTCGGCAGTGACGTAGATTTCATATCCGGCTTTCAACCAGAGAGTCGACACCAGAAGACTCGAGTGACACGTTGCATCTGATGACCTGCAGTCACCAACACGCGAACGCGTAAGAAACTAATACGCACTGGAACAAGTTGCTGCAGTAACGGCAGCGACAGCCCGCATCGCCGCGGCATAACGCCCCTGTTGCGTATTATTGGTTGTCTGCCCCTAGGCTTCCGTTGACAATCCGGACTTCCGTCTAAAAATGGTTCCACACGGGTGCACGCTCATAACCGTCTCACTTGCGGTGCAGACATTGCAGGGGTCACGGACTCACTCGTGACCATCACACAGACAGACCACGCTACTCCGTCTGCAGCAGTATCCCGCATTTGGCACTGGCAGCAGTGTTGACAATGCGAGCCAAAAATTGTCTTTTTCTCTACTTGTCTGTCCGTAGTTTCTTTTACAAAATACGAGAATGCATGTCGTTAGGTAATCACAATGCGAACAATTTTGAGCCTATAAAATACGCTTCTATAGCACCTAGATGATCGAATGTCGGTTAACCGCCGTTTGTCTCTCTGTTGGTCAACGCGATAACTCAAACAGTTACGGAGAGTATGCAGAGAAACGGACTAAACCGTTGAATGTTATGGAGGGACGACTACCTGCACTGTTTCTCGGCGTTGTCGTGCAGCAGCAGGTACTGCCGCTGCTGGTCTCGACTGCGGCTCTTCCGTTCTCGTATCTCGTGTCTGAAGACCATTTTACCATCCTGACTGCTGAATGACACGCGGCTGTAGATCTGAAGCATAGAACAGGCGTCTCGATCGAACTGTGCTGCATGTTTCAACGTGCCGGCAGCCGGCGTCAACGACGTTTATTTATGATTTATCTTCAGATTTATCATGATCAATAATCAAACGAGTTAATAAATTGTATACATTGTCTGCAAATTGTCACTTTGAGTCTAGTAACATCGTATAACCAACCATTAATTATCATCACAAACAATGTGAACTAACATCGTATAATTATTAAGTATTATCATAAACAATGTATAAACTAAAATACGTGATAATGTGACATGACTGCATACGAGATATATGCCGTTATGGCGAACAGTCACGGTCCCGTCTGATGCACGCTGCTGCTCGAAACGACCGCCAAAGTATGGTAATTGCGACGTCCAGTTGACAATTCTTTTTTCACTTATGTCACCTGAACATAATTACATACATACTAGTAGTCACTTGATACATCTGACTCACACAGACCGTGGTACATATTTAATTCAGATTTGCATTCAACTATAACTTGCTAGGTCTTCAGTGCTTTAACACTGTTAGTTGGGCGGCAGGAAGAGCATCCGGCCTCTAAATTGAGTGATGAGGTGTTGGTGTGGTTGTCTGTCTGGAGCAAGGTGCAGATTGTTTGCATATGGTCCAGCTGATGCCACTGCTTCCTAAAACCTCATCATCTCTTGCCTCATTTAAATCCGGACAGGTTTTACCTTTCTGGTACCGGCTTACTCAGGTTGTCCTGGAAAAGAGGCCGTTAAACGGGTGTAGTAGTATAGTAAGGGTTGCCAGATTTTCCACGACGAAATATGGGAGATTTTGTCCGTCTATCCATCCAAGTCCAGTCCACCCAATGTGTCGATATATAATTCCATGCATGTTCCCGCCCTGACACAAATTCCACACAAGCAGGGAATACTGCTGAAATTGTAATAAAATAGAAATTAACCCAAGTCTGTGTTCAGTCTCGTCAACTCGGCTGTCAACATGACATTGCCCGCATTTGCTGCTCAGCGCCGTGCTGCGGCCCGGGCTGCGGCGCTGTTGCTGCCGGGCGCCCGGCGCTGTCGATCGATATCTTTGCCCGTACGGCGCTCAGTAGCAAACCCGCCGCACGCCGTTGCAGCGTTCGACTGATGGGACAGACGGATGGACGGACACCGGACCGTTTTATAGACCCTGCTCCGCATACTATGCGCGCAGTGTCAAAAAGCGAGTCAAATTGTCAAGTCGCCGATACTCAGCCTCACTGAATTTTCTGCGAAGATAGTGAGTACACTAGATCCTTATATATAGGTCCTATAGTAATTTTACACGAAGTTTTTACGTGTCATAGTGTCATCTGAGTGACGCAACAATCTGACTAACAGAATACGGGAGATTTGTTCTTCCCGGCGGCTTCCCCCAGGGAGGCGGGAGAAGGGGTGTGAAATACGGGATCTCTCGTAAAATACGGCAGATCTGGCAACCCTAAGTGTAGTATAGCCTAACTTGCTAAACTCTCACATACCGGCATCGATGGCGTTGAGTAGCAACGCGGATACGTTTCCCGGAGGTCGACTAACTTTCTGCTCTACAACAAACAACTCTGCACTAAGCCACTAATGTAATGCACCAGACCACCCACACACCGAAACACACAATCGTCGATAGTATAGTAACCTCCGCGATAAGTTGGATGGGGTAATGTTTCTATCTGTGTTTATTTGTTTGAGAATGACTGTTCAGAATTTCAGGAAACACGGATTGTGGAGCAGAGGGTGAACTTTAAAATTTAGACTTTTTTCGCGACATATTATGGATGCTAGCGGATCGTAGGCCTAAAGGCTTGTTCACAGCCACCGTCAGTACAATCAGGGCCGGGTTAAGACCAAATTGGGCCTGATGCTGCAGCAGTGGCGTCGCGTAGACTAAGCTTAAGGTCAGGCAAGGCTATGTCAACCCCTTCCCCCTCCACTTCCCACTTCCTCCACTACTCCTTTACTTCCCCTCCCTTTCTCCCTTTCCTTCCCCTCCCCTCCTTCCCCTTAGAAGTAACTTCCCTTAAATCCAGCTAGGGGGTCTGGGGAGCGCTGTAAGCTCCCCGAGCGGGGTCTGGGGCGGAGCCCAGTCGAAATCGAATTTGGTGCATTTTTGCTTTAAAATATGACATCTGCTGGCAACAATTTTAATAATTTTCTCGATATTGTACCAATCAGAGAAATCACAACCAAAAAAGAGAAGACTTTTCTTTTTCTCGTCCTTGGCAGCGGGCCTATTTCTTGAATGGGCCTAATTCTGCAGCATCAATCGCACCCACCTTAATCCGACACTGGGCAACGCCAATTAATTATAATCCACTTGACTTAGAGGCGCGCACCTGCTGCTTGTTGGTAACGACACTGCGCCATTTGCATGTGGCGTGGCGGAGGTGCGCTCAACAAAATACGTGTACTCTCTAGTTGAAGATTCACTGCACGAGAGCAAGGCCTAGGCTGCACTTTGCACTGTGATGCACATACCTTGAGATTGCTGCGCCGCTGCCATTCCAACAGCCTACACGAACATCGATCAACCGCGATGCAACGCTACACCAAATTTGAGATAAAATAACATTCAATATGTAAATTCTGTAAGTTACTGAATAAATAGGCCTAAAACTTACTACAAGTTAGTAACAATTCAAAGCGGTGGACGTGGAGAAGTTACATGTTCAAAATTTGTCTCGATTAATAATTATGATTTTTAACTAATAGGCCGGTTAGAGCTGGACTACGCAGTTTTATGCTTGTTTTTATGCTTGTTTTCACTGGCGTTGGGACTAGGGGGACACGTACTCCCACTTCTGAATAAAGGGGTACGAACCATATACTTGTACCCGCACTCCCCCGCCACATTCATCTTCAGAACCTCACTGAAAATGCTACAGGAACGAAGAAAATTTGGAGGAAACGCATCCTGGGGTAAAATTCTCATATTTTTACTCACAACTTAAAACCACAAAACCTTCAACGAATCGCATGCCTCTGAACCCGAAGAAATTCGCAGGAATCGTACAAGAAATGAGACCCTGTCACATTTTGAACTTTTCTCAAAACTTACATTTTTTCGGATTTCGTACTCAAACTTTCACAAATGAAGGTGAAGTTTGGCGCTGAGGAATCGATCGGTGAATGACTTCTTCACGGACCTTCACGGTCTAACCCTTATCCAACCGATCTGAATTATACAAATACCAGCGTTTGCCCAGCATTACGGTTATTTAACAAACAGGAACAGCAAAAATGAATCCAGCACTAACAGCTACAGCTGCCAAACTAACAGCTCCCCAGCTTCATGGGAAAACGACCGCATAACTAGTAGGCCTGCTGTAAAATGATATGAGAAACGTCAAGAATTTCGCAAGTTCTTGCAATTTTAACCTCTTTTAGTTAAAAGAACAATTTGCAAAATACTGAAGAATGGAAACTTCTGCCCTTGAATTGGATACGATACGATACGATACGAGATGCTATTTTAACGTGCGCTCGAAAGCCAACATGAGTCAGCTTAATCTACCGCACGGAACCGACAACTAAAAAGTGTAAAAACAGGATACGTCTTGGACCGCCAAGAGCTCTCAGCTTCAGGGGACTTCGCGTCCAAAACCCCTGACCACGGGCTCTGCCCATGGACCATGCCGGGGTCTCTGCCCCCAGACCCCCGCTATAGGCTCGCGTTCCGCGCTCGTCATGACCCCCACTCTGAAATTAGTTCCGACGCCTCTGCTTGTTTTATACGAAGCATAGATTACTATGACAGAATCACTATAATAGTGTACTTTTTTAAACTACTGGAGAGTATTTTTTTCAAAAATGCATCTCCTCATAATGGTGTGTTTAAAATATTAGAAAGGTACCGCCACTTGACCAAGTGAGTAGTACTGAATACCAGGTTGATGTATCTTTTTCTAGCAAACGATGATGATAATGATCTACGCAGTACATCGGCTTACATGATCGTCAGGACAACGCGGCTGGGTAGTGGAACAATTGCTAGATTTCCACTGCCACCAGATGACGCCGACGACGCTTGCGTCAGCCAGCAGACTGACGGCGAATATGACACAGACGATGCTGTGCCAATGTCGACTGAACCACAGCCAGCGCCCACTCCTCTGAGAACTTGCTTGTGCGCGGTCTGTCACGGCCAAGCCACCGCCGCCCAACTGCCGCTGCCGCTCCGCCGGGACGCCTGCTATCAAGTCGAGTGGTTGCGGAGGCTCCTGCTGCTGCTGCTGGTGATGACGATGCTGTGGAGAAGGTTGAACGGGATGGCGCCGCATCATTTCAACAATCCCAAGCGGACCAGTACAGCAGTAGTAAATAGACTCGAGTACCTGCAATAGTTTCTACAGTCACAGCCACGCCCAGATCGGTTTCAACTAGCGTCAACCTCGTGAACAGTTTTGACCCGCTTGACGCTATGCAGCGCGTTACTAGCTATGGCTCTGTGTCTGTATCTCTGTCCGTCCAACATAAGCCGGTACATCGTATCGAACAGACGAAACGTTATTGGCATGGAAGCTTCTTTCGACCTGCCTACACTGCCTTATAAGGAAATTCGAGTATCTTCAAAAATGATGGTACCTGTATACCTGTTTCTGGAATTGCGAATTTCGTCACGGCACGTCAATTGTCACAACGCGTTGTCAACTTGCTCGACATGCACGTGCAGGTGAACGCTTAGCTTAACTGGCGGTCAAATAAGTTGACAATACCTGCGACGTCGACTGCTAGTTTATCACACTGATTGTCCACTTCTGTCTACAGCACGATGCATTCGCGTCGGGTTCATTTGTGAAAGCGGATACTTAGTTTGTGAGAACTACCACACGCTCCCCTACGTTTGCGCATGTGCCAGAGCACATGGGCATACAGCGTAACACTAATGGCATCTAGTTTCACTTTCTTTCTTTAGATGGCGGGGAAATTACGCACGTAGCGAAAGTAAACACAAATGGACAAGTAATATCTCTCACGAACGTCTCTTTTACGTCGAACTGTAGAACTACAGGAGCTGGTAGATCGCCTAGACCGTGTCAGCCGCAAATATAGCCTACTCATCAACGTCGACAAGACCAAGGTAATGGCGAGCGATGGCATA